>Ga0067045_1028827_pt1 | contig 26982 bp, 23 predicted proteins | sample TerdegcTABiofilm_FD_59184 | JGI IMG/M metagenome (GOLD analysis project Ga0067045, IMG submission 59184) | Combined Assembly of (Gp0054472, Gp0054536) Wastewater bioreactor microbial communities from Singapore -Terephthalate degrading... | reverse complement strand
AAAGAGACCATATTTTTTTGCTGAAAATCAGGAAGCTTATAAAAATACTCATGATGATTTAGAACCAAGCTTAAGCGCCCTAGTAATTGCCTCTCATGTCAAAGATGGCATAGATATGGCTAAAAAGTATAAATTACCTAAATCAATTATTGATATTATTAATCAACATCATGGAACAGGACTTATTAGTTATTTTTATCACCGTGCTTTACAATCGAATGGTGATAATAAATCCAGTGAAGTTAACGAAGAAAGTTATCGTTATTCTGGACCTAAGCCTCAAAGCAAAGAGGCAGGAATAATTCTACTTGCCGATATACTGGAGGCAGAAGCAAGAACTCTAAATAATCCTACCGCCAGTCGTATAAAGAATCTAACCCAAAATGTTATTAATAGAAATTTAGTAAATGGTCAACTTGATGATTGTAATCTGACTTTAAGAGAATTAAATAGAATTAAAGATGTCTTCTCCAGAATATTAACTGCTATGTTTCATAATAGGATTGAATATCCAGATGAAGAATTAATAAGAAAATTAAAGAAGGAACGATCTCAAAGTGAAAGTACTTATAAAAAACAACCAGAAAATACCCCTGAATTTGCAGCAACTGAAAAAAACATTGCTGAAAGCGATGAGATTAACCAATCAAAAAGAAACGAGTGAAGTTAGTCTATTGCTTACTGATGATAAAGAAATACAAATACTAAATAAAAAGTATCGCAATATTGCTGCTCCAACAGATGTTTTAGCTTTTAGTCAGTTGGAAAATGAAAATAATTTCTCTTCATTTGATTTAGAAGAAGAATATCTATTAGGAGATATAGTAATTTCTGTGGAAACAGCCCAAAGACAGGCAAAAAACTTTGGTCATTCCCTACAATACGAATTAATTGTTCTGGTAATTCACGGTTTCTTGCATCTTCTAGGATTTGATCACGATTACCTTAATGAAACAGATAGAATGAAAAACTTAGAAAGAGAGATACTGAATGATATTCTATCAAAAAATATGATAATTTAATAAGTTGAAATTTTACTAAAAATGAGGCATAATATTGTTAAAGATTAATTATTTTTTCTGAGGTTATTTTTGAAAAAGGGGAAAGGAGTGATAAGCAAAAAAAATTTAGATAATTTTATTTTATATCAAAATAATTTTTTGGAGGTAAGTTAATTTTATGAAAAAATTTATGACTATTTTGTTAATTATTATTTTTCTTTTAGTATTTTGTTTAAATGGTTCAGCGCAAAAAAAATTTATTGCTATTGCTACTGGTGGTACAGGTGGAACCTATTATCCTTTAGGTGGAGCTCTTGCACAATTACTCTCTAATAAAGTTGAAGGTTTAATTGTAACAGCTCAAACATCTGGTGCTTCAATTGCTAATTGTAATTTAATTGCTCGACATCAGATTGAAACAGCCTTTTCTCAAGCCAATACTACATATTGGTCATATACTGGCACCGGTCTTCAGGCTGGCCAACAACCCATTACTAACCTAAGAGGAATTGCCTCTTTATATCCCGAAACAATACATATCGTTGCTACCAAAGCCTCTGGAGTTAAAACCATTGCTGATTTAAAGGGAAAAAGAGTTGGAGTTGGTGCTCCCAATAGTGGAACTGAAGCCGATGCTAGAATTATTTTAAATGCTCATGGTCTTACCTATGACGATATGAGTGTGGATTATATTAACTTTAACGAAGTTGCCGATCGATTAATTGACGGACAGATAGATGCCGGTTTCGTTACCGCTGGTTATCCTACCTCCAGTATTATCAATATTGCTACTATTCGAGACCTGGTTCTGGTGCCCGTAGATTTAAAAGTTGCTGAAAAATTGGTTGAAGAGATACCTTATTATGGAATTACCGAAATACCAGCAGGCATCTATACTGGTATTCAAGAACCTGTTTTGGCCTTAGCTACTCCAGCACTCTGGATTTGTGATTCTCAGTTAGATCCTACTCTGGTTTATAAAATGACTAAGGCTCTTTGGGAGAATTTAGATATATTAGTTCAAGTGCATGCTCAAGGTAAGAATATCACTCTAGAGACTGCTTTGTCTGGAATGGCTATTCCACTTCATCCAGGTGCCGAGCTATATTATAAAGAGGTTGGGTTAATAAAATAATTAACTACATTTATATAATAACTTAATTAAAAATTAATAGCAAAAAATCCGGGTAATATTACCAAACGGTAATGGTACCCGGTTTTCTTTATCAAATTAAAATTGTATATCTAAATATCATCATGCATAATTTTCATTAAATTAAAAACCATAATCAATTTTTATGAAAAGTAGGCAATATTTATATTTTTTTTTCTTTACGTTATCATTATTGATAGTATTTATTCTTTTTTGGACTAATGAGTATTTCTATATTTTCATTATAAAAACTTTTCCCGAGGAACAAATTATTTTTCAAAAAAAAATATCTCCAGATGAAGAATTTGCCTTAGTATATGTTCATTCTGTAGCCCAAACACCAGTTTGGGAATTTTTCAAATTTGATAATAATGGTAAAATGATACTTACAGAAACTCATTTTTATGACCATGGAGCAGGACTTCCTTATACCTCCTTTGGAGAAGAAATCTTCATTACTGAAAATAACAAGTTTAAAATAAAAAATATGTATAGAGAAATCTCTCTACCACTGTATTACAGAGTATATCGAGATAGGGAAAATATTATGATATATAAGAATCAGGAAATCAATTTATCAAAGATAATAGGGGATAGATTATTATTTATTGATATTAATCGGATAAATAAATTAACTTTTTTTCTTAATAATATCAAAAAATATTATTTTTTTGGAGGTAATCAATAATGGCTGATTTATCTAATATAAATAAGTCTAAAGAAAAAATTATACCTGGAGAAGAAAAAGAAAAAATTGATGTGCAAAAATTATTAGAACAGTACGATAGCGAATCCAATGTCAGAAGGCCAGTTGGTTATATTGCTATCATTATTTCCATTATAGCTATTAGTATGTCTTTTTTTCATTTTTATACCGGTGGTTTTGGTCTTTGGTTAGCATTAAAACAAAGGGCTTTGCATTTAGCTTTTGCTTTAGCATTAATATTTCTGCTCTACCCCACAACCAAAAAGGGTATTGGTAGTGATAAATCAAAGGTGCCTTTATTTGATTTAATTTTAGCCTTTTTGGGAGCTGTAACTAGCTTATATTTGATTATTTATTATAAAGAGCTTGTGTTTCGTGCTGGATTACCAAGTAAAATCGATCTTCTTATGGGTGGAATTACTATAATACTGGTTTTAGAAGCCACCAGAAGAGCAATTGGTCCAGAGCTACCATTAGTGGTAATCGTATTTTTGTTCTATGCTTATTTTGGTCCTTATATGCCTGGTTATTTTGCCCATAGAGGATATTCTTTAGAAAGAATTATTGAACACCTTTACATGCAAACTGAAGGTATATATGGTATTCCCTTAGGTGTCTCTTCCTCTTTTGTCTTTCTCTTTATCCTTTTTGGTTCAGTATTGAATAAAACTGGAATGGGGAAATTTTTTATCGATTTGTCTATGGCTCTGGCCGGTCATACTACAGGGGGTCCTGCTAAGGTAGCAGTAATTGCCAGTGGTTTTATGGGTTCTATCAATGGAAGTTCAGTAGCCAATGTAGTTACTACTGGTAGTTTTACTATTCCCTTAATGAAGAGTATTGGCTATAAAAAAGAATTTGCTGGAGCAGTAGAGGCAGCAGCTTCCACTGGCGGACAAATAATGCCCCCGGTTATGGGCGCGGCAGCTTTTGTTATGTCAGAATTTTTAGAAATTCCCTATATAAAAATTGCTGCTGCTGCTGCTATTCCTGCTATCATTTACTATATCGCTGTTATGACAATGGTACATTTAGAAGCTTGTAAAGATAATCTTAGAGGTTTACCCAAAGATAGATTGCCCAAGGCCAAGCAAGTATTAAGAGAAAAAGGTCATCTTCTTCTGCCCATTTTAGGTCTAGTTTATTTATTAGTTAGAGGTTACACGGCTCTTTTTGCAGCTTTCTGGGCTATTGTGATGAGCTTAGCAATAAGTATGCTCAGAAAAGAAACAAGACTAAACTTAAAAAATTTTCTGGGTGCCTTTGAAGATGGAGCCAAAGGGGCTTTAGGAGTTGCTTCAGCCTGTGCCTGCGCCGGTATGGTAGTGGGTGTAGTAACATTGACTGGATTAGGTTTAAAAATTGCCAGTGGAATTATTTCCTTAGGGAGGGGTAATTTATTATTAACCCTATTTTTTACAATGGTTGCCTCAATTTTACTGGGAATGGGTTTACCGACGACAGCAAAATATATAATATTGTCCATTATGGCGGCTCCAGCCTTAGTACAATTAGGAGTATTACCCCTGGCAGCACATATGTTTATACTTTATTTTGGAGTTATTGCTGATTTAACTCCACCGGTAGCAGTAGCCGCTTATGCCGGTGCTGGCATTGCTGGTGGTAATACTATGAGAACCGGTTTTAATGCTGTCCGTTTAGCAGTGGCAGGATTTATGATCCCCTATATATTTGCCATCAATCCAGGGTTAATGGGATTAAAGGGATCTGCTTGGCATACTGTTCAATTAATGTTCACTTCTTTAGCTGGTGTTTTATCCTTAGGTGCTGCCGCTGGTGGTTTTTTATTAGTAAAAACAGAGTTTTATGAACGGATTTTGTTACTTATTAGCGCTGTTTTGCTCATATCACCTGATATTAAAACTGATTTAGTTGGCCTTTTTGGCTTAATCATTGTCTTATTTATTCAGTACAAGAAGCAAAATAAATAATAAGTGTACTAATAATGATTTAAAGAGAATATTTTAAAATATTTGAAATGGTAGAATCAAAAGGTAACAAAATTTATTCTTATCTTCTTATTATAATAATAGCCATATTTTTTCTATTTAACGGTAATGATGGTATTTATGCTCAGATTTTAGAAAAAAATAGACCTATTGCGGTGATGATTGGCAATTCCCCGCAGGAAAGGAAGGTACAAAAAGGAATAGATAAAGCAAATATAGTTTACGAAATTGAAGTGGAGTTCCCCTTTACCAGGTTAATGGCCCTTTATCTGGAAGATAAGCAAGCTATTATTGGCCCAATAAGAAGTAGTCGTTATTATTTTTCAAGAGTAGCTATTGAATGGTCAGCAATTTTTGTTCACTGTGGTGGACAAAGTTTTAAAAATAACCAGGTATTAGATATTGATGAAATAACTTATCATATACCTTTTTGGCGTGATGATAATATTGGTGGCTGGATTAATCTGTTTTCAGATATTGCAAAACTAAAAAAAGAAATTAGCAAAAATATCTATGCTGAAATTAATGAAAACATAAATCATAACTTGCTTAATTTTCAGACCTCCTGGACTAAAAATAAAAATCAAATTAATAAAATTACTATCAAATATAATGAAAATTATTTAATAAGCTATAATTACAATCCAGAGGAAAATAATTATTATCGCTATATAAACAATGAACCACATGTAATTTTGGAAAGTCAAGAAAATATTAAAGTGGCCAATATTATTATTCAATATGTGCCCATTAAAAAAATTGAGGGAGACCAGTTGGGCCGAGTAGAAGTACAATTAATTGGAGAAGGGGAAGGTAAATTTTTTCACTCTGGTATTTTTCAACCAATAAAATGGAGAAAACCCAGTAAAAATGAACAAACGGTCTTTTTTGATAGAGAGGGTACCCCAATAACCATTAACAAAGGCGTAACCTGGGTGCATGTATTATCAACAGATAAAGAAATTTGGTTTAAATAATAGAATTACTGGAAAAAAAGAAATGAAAGAAATTTATCAAAAATTAATTGATCAGGCTAAAGAAGCCAGATTAAAGGCTTATGTTCCTTATTCAAATTTTGCAGTTGGTTCAGCATTAATGACTGAAAATGGTACTATTTTTTCTGGCTGTAATATTGAAAATGTCTCTTTAGGAATAACTATTTGTGCGGAAAGAGTTACTATCTATAAGGCAATTTCAAATGGATTTAAGAGTTTTAAGGCAATTGCTATTGTCGGAGATACTGAAGAACCATGTTCACCCTGTGGTGCTTGCCGACAGGTAATGATAGAATTTTCACCTAACATGGAAGTAATAATGACTAATCTGCAAAATATGATTGAAATTGTAAAAGCAAAAGATTTACTTCCATTTGCTTTTAAGGGTAAGAAACTACACTCTTGATATTTATTAGATACATTTAGCCCTATCCGTTTGCGCTTAATAGCAGTAGTTGCTTTATTATTATTTATTTAATTTAAAATATATTTTGATTAGCAATGATATTTTTCCATTTATCCACTGGGTAGTGAAAAAATTATTTTTTATAAGATTAGGGGGACAAAAAACACATATAAAGAAAAAATTGAAAAAGCTATCTTTAAAAATTAGAAATTGTTGTTTTACAAACAAATTTTGTTACAGTTCATTTTAAGAATGTTACATAAATATTTAATTAAACTAGAAGAGATATAGGTTAACATTTTATGAATCGCTTATTTCGAACAGAAGGCATAGTTTTAAAGAGTATTAAGCTAAATGAAGCCGATAAAATAATAACTATATTCAGCAATGATTATGGTAAATTTCAAGGAATTGCCAAAGGAGTAAGAAAAATAAAGAGTAAATTTGGTAGTAGCATGGAAAATCTTACTATAGTAAAGTTATTAATTTTTAAGGGAAGAAATATTAATATTATCAGTCAATCAGAAATTATTTATTCCTTTTTTTCTTATTGCCAGGATATCTTCCGATATGGATTGGCTATTAATTGTGCTGAAATTATTGATAAATTAACAATTGAAGAAGATGTAAATTATCGATTATATAATCTTTTTAAAAAATTGTTATTATTACTGCAAGATGAACAGAATCCCCTTCTGCTGGTTGAATCATTCAAATGGAAAATATTTGGCATTTTAGGTTATCAACCTGAATTAAAACGATGTGTTTATTGTCATAAGCCTATGGCTGATTGCAAAGAAAAATACTATATTTTTGATATAGTAAAAGGTGGAATTAACTGCCTGAATTGCCAGGATAGAACAGGCTATTACCAGATAAAGATAACAGACTACCAACTAAGGCTATTACAGCGTATGCGGGAGGCAGATTTAGAAAAAATACATAATAGGAAGATTGATCCAGGTATTTTATCTGAACTGGGGAAAATTACTGAGTTATACTTATCGCATCATTTTGAAATAGAGAATAAAAGTAAACTTTTCTTAAATAGATTGCAATCATTGAAAAACTAAACACATGCTCCTTCTCATAGTATTTGAAATATATAACATTATTTTTTTATTATTTCTATTTATAAACTCTTTCCCCACTTACTATTAACTAACTCTACTTCAAAAAAATATATAAAAGGCAACAATTTATTTCCTTAAAAACTTGTTGTTTTTGTTTTTACTTGACAAAAACCTTTCTCTAATAACAATTTTTTTGAAAATATTACTTCTTAACATATTAATTACCTATTCTGGGGAAAAATATCCTACAGGATTATAATAAAATCTTGGCCATAATTTTTTAAATGTTATCTTTGACATCATAATTTGATTTTGCTATATTTATAACATTAAAATCACTATAATATGAAAATGCAAGACTAATTTTTTACTAGAATGATATAGGAATTGAATAAGGGAGTAGATTATAATTTTATCCCTCTCCTAAATTTTATAATTTTCACATACAGACTGTTGATTTATCAGAGAGGGATATTATTTATAAGATTGACGGATCACATAAAAAAATATCATAAAATATTTATTGAGGAACATTAAAATGTTTATCCAGGATATTATTTTTAATTTAGAAAGATACTGGAGTAAGAAAGGCTGCATTATACTTACTCCCTATGGCACAGAAGTGGGTGCTGGTACTATGAATCCAGCAACATTTTTAAGGGTTTTAGGACCAGAGCCCTGGCGAACGGCATATGTCGAACCATCCAGAAGACCTGCCGATGGTCGTTATGGTGATAATCCTAATAGGGTACAGTTACATTACCAATTTCAAGTTATTATAAAACCATCTCCTGATGATATACAGGATATATATCTTAAAAGTTTAGAAAAGATAGGCATTTATAGAAAAGAACATGACATTAGATTTATGGAAGGCGATTGGGAAGCGCCTACCTTAGGGGCCTGGGGATTAGGATGGGAAGTGGTTTTAGATGGTTTAGAAATTACTCAGTTTACTTATTTTCAGCAAGCTGGTGGAATTGATCTAAATCCCATTCCTGTGGAAATTACCTATGGTATTGAACGATTAGCTATGATTGCGCAACAAAAGGATAATATTTATGAGTTATTCTGGAGTAAAGATATTACTTACCGGGAAATTCAGCACCAGATAGAAGTGGAGCAATCAAAATACAATTTTGAAATGGCTAATATAAAAATGCTTCTTTCACTTTTTAATATGTTTGAAAAAGAAGCACAAAACCTAATTACAAAAAATTTATCAATTCCAGCTTATGATTATACTTTAAAATGTTCACATACTTTTAACCTTTTAGATGCTCGAGGTGCTATAAGTGTCACCGAAAGAACTGGTTATATTACCAGAGTTAGAGAATTAGCCAAACAATGTGCTCAGTTATATATTAAACAAAGAGAAGAATTAGGTTATCCATTAATAAAAGGTGGAAACAATGAATAATTTTATTTTAGAAATTGGCACTGAGGAGATTCCCTCTCTTTATATTGATAATATTGTAGAGAGTTTAGAAAAAGATACAAAAAAAATATTAGAACAACTTCATGTAGATTGTCATAACATCTACGCCCTTGGCACTCCAAGACGTTTAGTAGTCTTTATAGAAGGCATTTCCTCTCAACAGGAGGATATTGTCCATAAGATTAAAGGCCCTTCCTTAGCAGTGGCATTTGAAAAAGATGGCAAACCCCAAAATGCTGTAATTAAATTTGCTCAAGCAAACCAGGTTAAGATAGAAGATTTATTAGTCGAAAAAACTAATAAAGGTCAATATATTTTTGCACAAAAAATAATAAAAGGAAAAAGAATAGAATTATTATTACCAGAAATTTGCTTAAATCTAATTACCAATATCAGTTTACCTAAATCAATGAGATGGGGAACAACCTCCCTTAGATTTATTAGGCCCATCAGGTGGTTATTAGCTTTGTATAATAACCAGATTATCTCCTTCCAATTACATAATTTAACATCTGGACGAAAGACTTATGGTCACCGTTTGCTATCACCAGGAATGGTAAAGATTCCCAATGCCAGTGAGTATTTTAATATTCTGAAAGAACGATTTGTAATTTGTGATGCTGAAATTAGAAAAAAAGAAATAACAAGCCAAATTAAAAATATTATTAAAAATAACAACGGTAAGGAATACGTGGAACCATCTTTATTAGAAGAGGTAAAAAATTTAGTGGAATATCCCAAAGTATTATTGGGTAAATTTGATGAAAAATATCTTGATTTACCAAAAGAAGTACTGACAGCAGTAATGATAAAACATCAGAAATATTTTCCTATTTATAATAATGATGATTCTTTATTACCCTTTTTTTTGGTTGTAATTAATGGTAACCAAAATCAATATATAGAAAATATTATTCGAGGTAATGAAAGGGTATTAAAGGCAAGATTAGAGGATGCCAAATTTTTTTTCCAAGAAGATCAAAAGATTGCCAAACTCGGTCTAAAACCCTTAGAGGGCAATATAGAAAAATTAAAAAATATTATTTTTCAGGAAAACTTAGGAACCATTTATGATAAGGTAGAAAGATTAATTACTTTATCCCAAAAAATTGGTGAAGACCTCCGATTAAACGAAAATTCACTGCAAATATTAAAAAGGGCTGCTCAAATATGTAAGTCAGACCTGGTTAGTGAAATGGTAAAAGAATTTCCTGAATTACAGGGAATTATGGGCCGGGAATACGCACTTCTCCAGGGGGAAGCCCCAGCAGTAGCTACAACAATATTTGAACATTATTTACCCAGATTTTCTGGTGATAATTTCCCAAAAACTATAACCGGAAGTATACTTAGTATTGTTGATAAATTAGATAACATTATTGCCTGCTTCCTCAATAATATTATTCCTGATGGTTCCCAAGATCCGTATGCCTTACGAAGGCAGGCTCTGGGGATTATAAATATTGTTTTACTACATAATCTGGAATTTTCTTTAAGTAAGATAATTAATTTGAATATTAATTTGCTTAGGAATAATAAAAATTTAGCCGAGCAGAAAGTTTTTCTCAAGAGAATTGATACTCAAGATATTAAATATTTTATTTTCCAGCGTTTTCGTTTTCTGCTGTTAGAAAGAGGATTTAAATATGATATAATTGATGCAGTATTGGCAATAAATCCAGATAGCATTCTTGATATTTTAGCTCGCATAAAAGCTATACAAAACATTTATCATACTTCCAGTTTTACCAGGATAATAACTGCAGCTACCAGAGCTTTTAATTTATCCAGAAACATTACTGAACTAAGCATTGACAATAACCTCTTTCAGGAACAAGAAGAGGTTACTCTTTACCTTTCTTACCTTAAAGTAAGAGAAAATGTAACTACCTTAATTGCTAAACATGACTATATTACAATTTTTACCAATTTAGCACAATTAAATAAACCTATTGATAATTTTTTTGATAAAGTTTTAGTAATGGTAAAAGAAGAAAGGGTTCGTCATAATAGATTGGCTTTACTAAAATCGATTGCCAATTTATATAATACAGTTGCTGATTTGACAAAAATTGCTTTATCTAAGGGTGGTGCTAATTGATATTACAATCTTATGACTACCATTAAAATTTTACTTAACAATAAAGAGATATTATTATATACTTTAAACAACTACTTTTTAAACAATTAAATATATTATTTTTAGAAGGAGAATATAAAATGAAGAAATATGTGTATTTTTTTGATGAAGGCAATAAGGATATGAAAAAATTACTGGGTGGTAAAGGAGCTAATTTAGCGGAGATGACCAAAATGGGTTTACCAGTGCCCCAGGGATTTACTATTACCTCAGAAGCTTGTATAGAATATACTCAAAATCAGAAAAATTTTCCAGAAGGATTAATGGAACAGGTTCAGGAGAATCTCACAAAGTTAGAAGAAAGATCTGGCAAGATTTTTGGTGATGCTGAAAATCCCTTATTAGTATCAGTTCGTTCTGGTGCAGCTGTTTCCATGCCAGGTATGATGGATACTATTCTAAATTTAGGTTTAAATGAACAGACTATTCAAGGAATAATAAAAAAGTCTGGTAATGAAAGATTCGCTTATGATAGCTATAGAAGATTTATCCAGATGTTTGGTAATGTGGTAATGGGTATTAAAGGCGAACTTTTTGAACATATACTGGAAGAAATCAAAAAAAGAGAGAAAGTAGAAATTGATTCAGATATCAGTGTAACGGGATTAAAAGAGTTAGTTAGTAAATACAAAGAATTAGTCAAAAAGGAAGCTGGTATACCTTTTCCAGATAACCCACAAAAACAATTAAAGATGGCCATTGAAGCAGTTTTTAATTCTTGGGATAATAAACGGGCGGTTACCTACAGAAAAATTCACAAGATACCTGATAATCTAGGAACTGCAGTAAATGTTCAGGAAATGGTGTTTGGCAATATGGGTTATGATTCCGGAACAGGAGTTGGTTTTACCCGAAATCCCTCAACTGGTGAAAAGGAGAATTATGGTGAATATCTTTTGAATGCCCAAGGTGAAGACGTAGTAGCTGGAGTAAGAACTCCAAAACCCCTGGAGGAACTAAAGAATGATATGCCAGAGGTTTATAAACAGTTAATTACAACAGTAAAAATATTGGAAAGAAATTATAAAGATGTACAGGATTATGAATTTACTATAGAAAAAGGAAAGCTCTTTATTCTACAAACAAGAGATGGGAAAAGAACAGCACAGGCTGCTTTAAAAATTGCTGTAGATATGGTTAAAGAAGGGATTATTGACCAAGAAACTGCTGTTAAAAGGATAGATCCTATTCAATTAAATCAGCTTCTTCATCGCAGAATTGATCCTAATGCTAAAATAGAATCGATTGCTAAAGGTTTACCTGCTTCTCCTGGTGCAGCTTCAGGGAAAGTAGTCTTTACTGCCGATGAGGCAGAAGAAATGGGGAAAAAAGGTGAGGCGGTTATCTTAGTGCGTCCCGAAACTACTCCTGATGATATTCATGGCATGGTAGAAGCTAAGGGAACTTTAACCAGCAGAGGAGGAATGACCAGTCATGCTGCTGTAGTAGCTAGAGGAATGGGGATGCCCTGTGTAACTGGTTGTAATGATATTGTTATAAATCTGGATAAAGAACAATTTAAAGTTAATAATAAAATTATAAAGAAAGGTGATTTTATCACTATCGATGGTGGAAGTGGAGAGGTCTTTTTAGGAAAAGTTCCCATGATAGAGCCTAAAATGAGCGAAGAATTTACCCTATTACTCTCCTGGGCTGATGATATTAGAAAACTCGGTGTATATGCTAACGCAGATACTCCGGAAGATGCTCAAAAAGCAAGAGATTTAGGTGCCGAAGGTATTGGTTTATGCAGAACTGAGCATATGTTTATGGATCCTGACCGCTTGCCCATTGTGCAAGATATGATTATTGCTGATAACAAAGAATCACGGCAAAGAGCCCTTGATAAACTATTGCCGATGCAAAAAGGTGATTTTATTGGCATTTTAAAAGCAATGCATGGTTTACCAGTGATTATTCGTTTACTGGATCCCCCCTTACATGAATTTTTACCGAGTTATGAAGACACTTTAGTTAAAGTTACTACCCTAAAATTAACCAATGATAATCAAGAGGAGTTGGAAAAATACGAAAATATCTTAGAACGAATAAAAGCATTACATGAAATGAATCCTATGTTGGGCTTAAGAGGTTGTCGCCTGGGTCTTTTATACCCTGAAATTTATGATATGCAAACAAAGGCCATTATTGAAGCAAGCGTTGAATTAATTAAACAAGGAATTGAGGTTAAACCTGAAATAATGATTCCTCTGGTTGGTCATATTAATGAACTCAAACCAATCTATAATATGATTAAAAAAATAGCACAAGATATTATGAGCAGAGAAAAAATAGAATTAGAATATAAAATTGGCACTATGATAGAACTACCCCGAGCAGCTTTAACGGCAAATGAAATAGCAGAATATGCTGAATTTTTCTCCTTTGGTACCAATGACCTTACTCAAACTACCTTTGGCATTAGCCGGGATGATGCGGAAGGAAAATTCTTAATAAAATACATCGAAGAAGGAATCCTAAGAGAAAATCCCTTTGAAGTACTCGATCCTGATGGTGTTGGTGTGCTGGTAAAAATGGGAGTAGAGTTGGGAAGAAAAACTAATCCCGATTTAGAAATTGGTATTTGTGGTGAACATGGTGGAGAACCTAAATCTGTTGAATTTTGCCATAGTGCTGGTCTAAATTATGTTAGCTGTTCTCCATTCCGAGTTCCCATTGCCCGATTAGCAGCAGCACAAGCAGTTTTAAAAGAGAAAGCAGAATAAATATATTTATTGTTAAAAAACTAAAAAAAATTATTCTAGAAATTTAAAATCGATATTTTATAATATTATATTAATGAAAAATGAAGGTGGTATCCTTTTAAATAATTTCACAATCAGGAAATCACCTTCATTTCCATTGTAATGATATAATAATGTTAATAAGTGAGAATTATAACATTTTAATATTTTTTGTTATTTTATACTAATTATAAAAAAGGAGTTATCTTAAAATGGTTGTCCTTAAACTTCTATCAATTTTAAGCGGTATTATTGCCCTATTATATGCCATGATATTGGCCAGGCGGGTTTTGAGTGAAAAAGAAGGAAATGAAGTTATGAAGCAGTTATCTCTTTCCATAGAAAAGGGAGCTATGACCTTTTTAAAGAGAGAATATTCTTTTTTAATAATTTTTGTAATAATTGTTAGTTTCTTAATAATCTGGGTTAGAGGTAGTATAACAGGTTTTTCCTTTATTTTAGGTGCTCTATGTTCTGCTTTAGCTGGTTTTATAGGTATGAAAATAGCTACCAAAAGCAATGCCAGAACTACTTTTGCTGCCCAAGAATCAGGTTTAAGCAAGGCTTTGAAAATAGCCTTTTCTGGAGGAGCAGTTATGGGATTAACAGTTGCTGGTTTTGGTTTAATTGGTTTGGGTATTTTATATTACTTGTTTGATGATCCTAATTTGATAAATGGTTTTGCTTTGGGTGCTAGCTCTATTGCCTTGTTTGCCAGAGTGGGAGGGGGTATTTATACCAAAGCTGCTGATGTAGGTGCAGATTTGGTAGGCAAAATTGAGGCAGGTATTCCGGAAGATGATCCAAGAAATCCAGCTGTAATTGCGGATAATGTAGGAGATAATGTTGGTGATGTTGCTGGAATGGGAGCAGATTTGTTTGAATCTTTTGTTGGTTCCATTATTTCATGTATGATTCTTGGCAGTTTATTGTTTAACTCGATTAATTACATTATATACCCTTTAATCCTCGTTGCTTGTGGTGTTCTCTCAGTAATTATTGCTACCTTCTTCGTTTCACCAAAAGACAATAGTAACATTCACAAAGCACTAAATATGGGAACTTATGTTAGCGGTATTTTAGTAATTATTTCATCCCTAATATTATCCTATATATTATTTGGAAATTTATCTATATTCTTTGCTACAGTATCCGGTTTAATTGCTGGGGTAGCAATTGGCTTTTTTACTCAATATTATACATCATATGATTATTCACCAGTAAAAAAGATTTCCGAATCATCTTTGACTGGTGCAGCCACAACGATTATTGAGGGATTTGCTTTGGGTTTGAAAAGTACTGCATTACCAGTAGCTGTTATTTCTCTATCTATATACCTTTCGAATTATTTTGCAGGATTTTATGGTATTTCTGTGGCAGCAGTAGGAATGCTGTCTATTGTCGGAATGACAGTTTCAGTTGATTCCTATGGACCTATTGCCGATAACGCTGGAGGTATAGCAGAAATGGCTGGCTTAAAACCTGAAGTTCGGGAGATAACTGATTCCCTTGATGCAGTTGGAAATACTACTGCAGCTATAGGAAAGGGTTTTGCTATTGGTTCAGCTGCTTTAACAGCACTTGCCTTATTCAGTGCTTACGCCAGCTCAGTAAATCTTAGAATTATCAGTATTACCGATCCTATGGTTATGATTGGCATTTTTATTGGTGGTATTTTGCCTTTTTTATTTGCTTCAATGACTATAGAAGCAGTTGGGAAAACTGCCTCCTTAATGGTTTCAGAAGTAAGAAGACAGTTTAAAGAAATTCCCGGTTTAAAAGAGGGAACAGCCAAACCAGAACCAGAAAAATGTATTGATATTAGTACCAAAGGCGCCTTAAAGGAGATGATTGTTCCTGGATTGCTAGCAATTATTATGCCTGTATTAGTGGGAATCGTATTTGGCCCTGAAGCATTAGGAGGATTGTTGCTCGGTTCAGTAGTTATAGGAGTATTTTTAGCTATTATGATGGCTAATTCTGGTGGTGCCTGGGATAATGCCAAAAAATACATCGAAAAAGGTAATTATGGTGGTAAAAATTCTCCAGCACATCAGGCTGGTGTAATCGGGGATACGGTTGGTGATCCTTTTAAAGATACTGCTGGTCCTTCGATGAATATATTAATAAAAGTTATGTCTATTGTATCTTTAGTTTTTATTCCACTTTTCATATAAAAGGATTATTTCCCAGGTAAGGGAAAATACACTTTAGTAAAATAGAACTTTTTAATTATTAAACTATTTCTTTCTTAACATAGTAAAATAAATTTAAAGAATAAACAAACTAAAGAATAATAGAAGTGTAAAAGAGATAATTTATTCTGAAATTTTTCTATTAAAATAAGATTGATATTATGGATATAATTAATATCATTGAGAAAAAAAAGAAAAAAATAAAATTAAATAAAAATGAAATTGAGTTTGTAATTAAAGAATATTTAAAAGACAATATTCCTGATTATCAAATGTCTGCCTTTCTTATGACCATTTGGTTCAATGGGATGAGTTATCAAGAAATTAATAACTTGACCATGGCTATGGCTAGATCTGGTGAAATAATAAAATTAGATACTATACCTGGAATTAAAGTTGATAAACATAGTACTGGGGGAGTAGGAGATAAAACTTCCATTGCCCTGATACCAATGGTGGCTGCTGCTGGAGTTCCTGTACCAAAAATATCTGGACGAGCCTTAGGTCATACCGGAGGAACTATTGATAAATTAGAATCAATTCAAAATTTTCGAACTGACCTTTCTCTGAATAAATTTATTGATAATGTTAAAAATATTAAAGCCTCTATTATTAGTACTAACATTAATATTGCACCGGCTGATAAAAAAATTTATGCCTTAAGAGATGTTACTGGCACTGTAGATTCTATTCCACTAATTGCCAGCAGTATCATGAGTAAAAAAATAGCTGGTGGCGCAGATGCTTTTGTACTAAATATAACAGTAGGGAGTGGGGCTTTTTTAAGTAATATTAAAGAGGCTATCTCTTTGGGAAGAATAATGCTAAATATCGGAAAAAGTAATAAAAAAAAGGTCTATATAATTATTTCCTCTATGGATCAACCCTTGGGAAAAGCTATCGGTAATTCTTTAGAAGTGCAAGAAGCCATCGAGATATTAGACAATAAAGGACCATCTGATGTAAGAGAATTATGTCTTTGCCTTGGTTCATATATGTTAATTGCTGGTGGAATTGTAAAAACACAGCAGGAGGGAATTAAATTATTAAATGAGATCATTATTAGCGGTAAAGCCAAAGATAAATTAATGGAAATAGTTAAAAATCAAAATGGAGAAATAAGTCAAATATTAAAACCTGATTTACTTCCAAGAGCTAAATATCAAAAAGATATTTATTCTCAGGAAAAAGGATTCATTAAAAAGGTTGACGCTCGAATAATTGGTGAATCTACCATGTTATTAGGTGCTGGCAGAGAAAAAAAAGATGACTATATTGATTTATCGGTAGGTATGGTTCTTAGAAAAAAGATTGGTGATAAAGTAGAGAAAAATGATACGTTAGCAACTATCCATTATAATGATATTGATAAATTTAATTTAATTAAAAATAATATCCCCAAAGCCTTCTTAATTACAGAAAAAGAACCAAGAAAAAAACCTTTAATACTAAAAATAATGTACTAAATTATAAATTAATTAATATCTTATTTTTACTTTCAACTGATAAAAAAAATATAATTAAATTTTTTAAAAGAATCCTCTTTTTATGTTATTTGGCAGAATATGGAAATAATATTATGAAAGTCATTATTGGTCATACTAGCGCAGATTTTGATTGCCTTGCGGCAATGATTGCAGCAAAAAAGATTTATACCGATGCTTTAGCTATTTTTCCTGGTGCTATAGAAGAAAATGTGAGAAAGTTTCTGTTATTATACGAAAACGCTTTAAATATTTCTTCATTAAAAACTATAGATATTGATAAAATAACCGAATTGATTATTGTTGATACCAGACAAAGAGATAGAATAGGTGTTTTTGAATCAATTTTAGATAAAGAGCATCTGACAGTTATTATTTATGATCACCACCCTTCTTCGGAAAATGATATTATTTCTGCTCAAAGTAAAATAGAAAAAGTAGGGGCTACAACTACAATATTATTAAAAGAAATTATCAAGAAAAACATACCAATTACACCATTAGAGTCTACTTTGTTCGCACTTGGTATTTATGAGGATACAGGCTCCCTATCCTTTTCAACTACTGCCAAAGATGATATTGATGTTCTGAGTTATCTTTTTTCAAAAGGAGTAAATTTAAGAACTGTAAACAAATTTACTAATATCGGCTTAAATCTAAAACAAAAAAAACTACTAAATCAACTTATTTTAAACTCTAAAGAATTATATTTTAAAGGGGTTAGCGTTGTTTTCGCCCAGGCTACTGTAAATGAGTATATTGAAGGTTTAGCATTAATCACCCATAAATTAATAGAAATTGTAAATAGTGATATTATTTTCGTACTAGTAAAAATGAAAAATAGAATATATGTTGTGGCCAGAAGTAGGCGTAATTCAGCAGACATAGGTGAAATGTTAAAAGAAATAGGTGGTGGAGGTCACTCTCAAGCTGCATCTGCGGTAGTAAGGGATTATTCTTTATTAGATTTAGAAAAGAAAATAAAAACAGTTTTAGAGGAACATATTAAACCTGAAACTTTGGCTAAAGACATTATGACTACCCCTGTAAAAACTCTAGACGTCCAGACCAGTATAGAAGAAGCTTACAAAATAATGTTAAGATATGGACATACTGGCTTCCCAGTAATGAAGAATGGACAATTAGTAGGTATTATTACCAGACAAGAAATTTATAAAGCAAAACATCATCATTATGAAAATGAAACAGTTGATATTTATATGTCGGAGAATATTATCAGCGCTAATCCCCTAACTCCTGTATTAGAGATACAAGAAATGATGATTAAACATGATGTTGGTCGAGTTTTAGTATTAGATAAACAAGGAAAATTAGAAGGAATTATAACCAGAACTGATCTAATTAGAAGTTTACATGGAGAACATGGTATTAATAAAGAATCATACTCTCTATTTGAAAAAGGAAGAGAACAGGGTGGATATAATAATGAAAAAATAAAATCTTTGATGTTTCAATATTTTAGCCCAGATGTTCTTTCAGCTTTACTACAAATTGGTAAATTGGGTGACCATTTAGGTTACTCTGTTTTTATGGTCGGAGGAATTGTCAGAGATTTGCTTTTAGGCATTCCCAATTTAGATCTTGATATTGTAGTGGAAGAAGATGCTATCAAATTTGCGCATTATTTTTGTCAACAAATAAAAGGCAAAATAAAAACTCACCAAAAATTTCGGACAGCAGTTGTTATTTTACCAAATGGAATTAAAATAGATTTTGCTTCTGCTAGAAGAGAATTTTATGAATTTCCCGCGGCATTACCAGAAGTAGAGTTTGCTTCTATTAAAAAAGACTTATACCGAAGAGATTTTACCATAAATGCAATGGCTATTCAGCTTAATCAAGAAAAATTCGGAAAATTATTAGATTTTTTTGGTGGACAAAGAGATTTAGAGCAAAAAAAAATAAGAATATTGTATAGTTTGAGTTTTACAGAAGATCCAGCCAGGATTATTAGAGCAGTTAGATTTGAAAAAAGATATAATTTTACTATTGAATATTCTACTGAAAAGTTTTTAAGAAAAGCAGTTCATGAAGGCTTAATTTCCCGAATTAGAAAAAAGAGGCTGAGTGAGGAATTTATAACTATTTTACAGGAAAAAGATCCAGTAAAGATATTGACCAGAATGGATGAATTAGCAGTTCTTTCCGGAATAATACCCAAATTATCATTATCACCCAATTTAATTGAGAAATTTAGGCAAATTGAATATTTTATGAAATTATGGTATAACAAATATCCCGAGGAAAAAATAAATAAAAGCATTTTGTATCTTTATTATTTCTTACAATATTCCCAGATAGAGATTAAAAATTTAACTAAAAGAATAGAGCTTACTAAAAATACAATAGATATCATTACCAGTATGATTTCTGATAAAGAAGATACGATTGAATTTTTAAAACAGAGAGATTTATTCCCTAGTAACATTTATTATTATTTACATAATAAAGCTAATGAATTATTGTTTTTGGTATTATTAGAAACTACGGGAGATAATCTGGTTAGGGAAAGAATAGAAAAATATATAACAAAATATAAAAAAACAGCTATTTTCCTTTCGGGAAAAGATTTAACTGACTTAGGAATGAAGCCTGGACCTATTTATGCTAAAATATTAAAGCTAATATTTTATTTACAAATGAATGAAATTTTAAATAATAGAGAAGAAGAAATATCTTTCGTAAAAAGACTCTTAACAAAAGGAATTATATGAACTTATGTTAGATAGACTCTTTGGGATTACTTGGAGTATACCAGCAATATTAGTTGCCATTACTGTTCATGAATATGCTCATGGTTTTGTTGCTAATTATTTTGGAGATCCTACTGCTAAATTGGCTGGTCGATTAACACTTAATCCTATTGCTCATCTCGATCCAGTGGGCACTATAATGTTATTTATATTTCGTATTGGTTGGGCAAAACCAGTTCCTGTTAATTATAGTAATTTTAATAACCCAAGAAAAGATATGATTAAGGTGTCTTTAGCTGGACCATTAGCAAATATTATAACAGCATTGCTATTTTCTTTATTGTTAAGAACAAGTAATCTTATATTTCAAAAGGTGATATTCAATTCTTTTTTTTATTTTAGATTAGCCCAGGGTTGGTTTACTTTATTACATACGGGAATATTTATCAATATTGCCTTAGCCTTTTTTAATTTAATACCGATTTCACCGTTAGATGGTCACCATATTGTATCAGGTTTATTACCAAAACATTTAGCACATACTTATGATAAGATAAATCAAACCTATGGAATGCTGATAATACTTTTTTTATTTTTTTCTGGTATTATTAGAAGAATAATTCTGCCTATTGTTGATTACTTTTATCGTATATTTATTTAAATAATATTCATAGAAAATTTATTTACTGAAAAATTAAGGAGGAGAGCAGTATACATGAAAGGTATTATATTTAGCGGAATGAGACCGACTGGCAAATTACATTTAGGAAATTATTTTGGTGCATTAGTTAATTGGGTAAGATTACAGGAGGATTATAAATGCTATTATGGTGTTGTAGACTGGCATGCCCTTACTACAGGATATAATCAGACTGAGATGATGAAAGAAAATATTATGGAAATGGTAATTGATTGGTTAAGCGCAGGAATAGATCCGAATAAAAGTACTTTATTAATTCAATCTCATGTTCCAGAACATGCCGAATTACACCTTCTTCTCTCAATGATTACCCCTCTTTCCTGGTTAGAAAGAAATCCAGTAGTAAAAGAACAGGTGAGAGATTTAGACTTAAAAGAGAATATGGGCTATGGATTGTTAGGTTACCCAGTTCTAATGTCTGCAGATATATTAATATACAAAGCGAACGCTGTACCGGTAGGCGAAGACCAATCTCCTCACGTAGAATTAGCAAGGGAAATAGGTAGAAGATTTAATAACCTATATCAGAATGTGTTTACTATTCCAGAACTTAAGTTATCTACTACTCCTAAGATTTTGGGAACAGACGGTAGAAAAATGAGTAAAAGTCTAAATAATGATATTACCTTATCTGATAGTCCAGAGATAATTAAAACAAAGGTTATGTCTATGATAACCGATCCTGAGAAAATAAAATTATCTGACCCTGGACATCCAGACATTTGTGTTGTATTTGATTATCATAAACTCTTTAATAAAGATGAAATATTAGATATTAGAACCAAGTGTAGCCATGCTCGGTTAGGATGTGTTTCTTGTAAAAAACATTTGGCTGATATATTAATAAATTCGTTTGAAAATTTTAGAGAAAAAAGGAAATATTATGAAAATAACTGTAAGTTAGTATGGGATATTCTGGAAAAAGGCAGTCAAGAGGCCAGGAAAGTAGCAAAAATTACTTTAAGCGAAGTAAAAAAAGCGATGAAAATAGATTATGCTCAATAATAGCTTATCCATTATTACAATTGAACAAATGTCAAATTCAGTCCAACAACTATATCTAAAAGTAAAAAATCGAGAAACGCAGCTTGACCAAATATCTCTCTTAAAAATCATTGAAGATTATTTATCATACCTGCTAATTAGTAATAGAGAATATATTAATTTAGAGATTGTAGCGAGTTTTATCATAGCTGTTTCAGAATTAATATTATGGAAATCAAACCTATTATTACCTTCTTCTCAAGAGCATATTAATGAAGAGACAGAAGAGGCTACTCTCTTTTTCCAAGAAGATAATTTTACTGAATATAAAAAATATCAATCATTAATCCAGATATTTACTGAAAAAGAATTACAGCAAAAAGATATCTACTTAAAATGTTTTCATTCTGGGGATAATTACCATGAAATCTCTCAAGAATATGATTATTCAGACCTATTGTTGGCTATTGAATCAATTTTAAATAGAAATAATAAACCTTTACTAATTGATTTTAAAGATAATGAAAGTAATATTATAAAAAAGATGAAAGAGATTGAAGAAAAATTATTTAGAAGTGGTAACAGATTAACTTTCAGTCAGATAGTCTCAAAAAACTGCCACAGGATAGAAATAATAATTACGTTTTTAGCCTTGTTGCAATTAATATGCCAGGGCAAGGTAGATTATGTGCAATCACAAAATTTTGGTGAGATACTTTTTTATCGAAAGGAAGATAAAAAATTAAAGAAAAAAAAGACATCTCAACAGTGATAAAAAAATGGGAAAGAATTGTTGAGGCACTCCTTTTTGCCGCTGATAGACCTCTGTCCCTAAAAAAAATTGTTCACATTACTGGTTTAAAAACTGAAGAGGTCAAGAATATAATAAAAAGCTGGCAAGAAGAATATAACTTAGATCAACACTCTTTCTTTATTCAAGAAGTATCCGGTGGTTTTACCTTTGCTATTAAACCTGAATATTCCCCATGGATAAAGAAACTATTTAATAATGATAAAAAATATGTTTTATCAAAAGCTTCCATTGAAACATTAGCCATTATTGCTTATAATCAACCAATAACTCGTATGGAAATTGAAAAAATAAGAGGAGTTGATTGTAGTAGTGTATTGCTAAACCTATTAAAAAGCGGTTTTATAAAAATAAAAGGTAAAAAAAAGATTCCTGGAAATCCTTATTTATATAGAGTTACTGATAAATTTTTATTACATTTTGGTTTGAAAAGTATATCAGATTTACCTTCCTTAGGGGAACTGGAAATTCAAAATGGAGAAAATAAGATTACATAGTTTTCTGGCTAAAATGGGAATTGATTCTCGTAGGAAATGTGAGAAATTAATTGTCCAAGGGAAAGTAAAAGTAAATGGTGTTGTGATAACCGAATTAGGCACTAAAATTAATCCGTATAATGATAAAGTAGAAGTTAATAATAAAATTATTAAAAAAAATATTCCTAAAATATATATATTGTTAAATAAACCTCGTGGTTACTTGTGCACAACTAATGATCCTTTGGGCAGACCTACAATTTTTCATATAATTAAAAAAATAAAAGTAAAATTAAGTTATGCTGGTAGATTAGATTTTGATTCAGAAGGTTTAGTTTTTTTAACCAATGATGGAGTTGTAATTAATAAAATAACTCAACCCCAAAATAAGGTTAATAAAGTATATGTGGTTAAAGTTAAAGGTATACCAAAAGAAAAAGATTTAAAACTCTTAGAACAGGGTATACCTCTGTCTCCAATTTTTACTACCAGTCCCTGTCAGGTAAAAATATTGAAGAAAAATAGAAATATTTCTATATTAAAAATTATCATCCGGGAAGGGAAAAAAAGGCAAATAAAAAGAATGTTTTCCTACCTTGGCTTTCAGGTCTTAAAACTAAAAAGAATACAAATTGGTATATTAAAGGTAAATGGTTTAAAAACTGGACAATATCGCTTTTTAAAAAAGCTAGAAATAAAAAAATTAACACAATATTTAGAGAATAACTAAAGAATTATGGTTGGGAATAATAAAAAAAAGAGCTTAATAATTACTATTGATGGACCAGCAGGTGCAGGAAAAAGTACAGTAGCCCGGGAACTAGCTCAGAAATTGGATTATAAATATATTAATACTGGTGATTTGTATCGTTATTTAACCTACTGTGCTTTGTGCGCAAATATGGATGTAAATAATGCACAAGCTATGAATGAACTATCCAGAAAAATGGTGCAAAATTATATGTCGGATTATAGTTACCAAGATCTTCTTTCTAATCTACAATCAATAGCTAAAAAAATTCATAGTCCTGAAGTAAATAAAAAAGTATCTTTGGTTGCTCGACATTCTTTAGTCCGTAAAAACTTAATCCCATTGCAAAGAGCTTTATCTCAAGATGGAGAAGTAGTTATCGAAGGAAGAGACATTGGTACAGTAATTTTACCTAATGCCGATATAAAATTTTTTCTTACTGCTGACCAAGATACCAGAATTATGAGAAGGTTCAAAGAACTTCAAGAAAAAGGCTTTCAGGTTTCCTGGTCAGAGGTCAAAAGAGAGATTAAAAGTCGTGATTATATTGATAGTAAAAGAAAAACTGCCCCTTTAATTATACCTGAGGATGCTATTCTTATAAATACCTCAAATAAGAATGTCAAGGATGTGGTTTGTGAGATGTTAAAGATTATAACAAGAATAAGAGGACATCGTAAATGCAAATAATTAAATCTAAAGATATAGGTTTTTGTTTTGGAGTTAAAAGAGCGATAAAAAAAGCGGAACAAGCCCTAGCTAATTTCCCCTCAAGAGATATTTATATGCTGGGTGAAATAATACATAACCCACAGGTTATAAAGGATTTTATTAGTAAGGGTATTAATATCATTAAAGAAATTGAGCAAGTACCTTCTGATAAATATCTTGTTACCAGAACCCATGGTATTTCTAAAAAAGAAGAGGAATACGCCAAAAATAATAATATCAAGTTAATAGAAACCACCTGCCCTTATGTTAAACAATTACAGCAAATAGCTAAAACTCTACAAAGGGACAGGTATCAGATTGTGGTATTAGGGGATATTGATCATCCTGAAATTACTAGTTTATTAAGTTATATAGATAATCAAGCTTATGTGATTCAGTCTGTTGAGGAAATGAAACATAAATATTATCAGTTTTCCAAAAAAATTGGTTTACTATCTCAAACAACAAAGGATATAGAGCAATTCCAGCAATTAATAAAAGAAATATTTAATTATGCCGAAGAATTAAGGGTATTTAATACTATCTGTAAAGCTACGAGACTGAGACAGCAGTCTATACAGGAATTAGCTAAAACGGTAGATTTAATGATAGTAATTGGTGGATTGAATAGTGCTAATACCAAAAGGTTGGCTTATCTAAGTAAAAAAGAAGGGATAGAAACTTATCATATTGAAAATGAGCAACAGCTTAATAAGGAATGGTTTAAAGGAAAAGAAAAAATTGGTATTGCTTCAGGAACCTCTACACCAAGCTATATCACCGATGAAATTATCTTAAAGATAAAACAAATAAATATAAAAAGATAAAAGAATGATATCTCATCCAGAATGTTATTCCAGATATAGAGATTCTTATTACTTACAGTTTATAAACTCTATTGCCTATGTAAAAAATAATGAAAAGTTTAATCAAGTATTTTTTCATTAATTTAATTACTTATTATAAAAAGAGCAAGAATTTTGTTAAAAATCTCTTAGTTGGTAGAAAATTAATACTCAATTAAAATTAGACAACTTTATTTACCTTGCCCGATTTTAAACATTGAGTACATACATTTAATCTCTTTATGGTATTATTAATCTTTACTCTTACTTTTTGAGTGTTTACAGACCATTTTCTATTACTCAATCTATGAGAATGACTAATTTGTTTGCCGAATTGTGGTCCTTTACCACAAATATCACATTTTGCCATCTTAATCCTCCAGTTATTTCTTGAAAAATAGCGAGTTTTATTTTATCATATAATGGTAATAAGAATCAAGTGTAATTTGTTAGGGATCTGCCACAAAAATATAATTTATCATCATTATAAAAATTACTAGATTATTAGCCAAAATATTAATGATTATAAAAACAACCTAAAATAATTTATCTTCTTGTGAGATACTATATTTTATATTTGAATAAAGAAAAGGTAAAGATAAGATGAGAATTATCGCTGGAATGTATAAAGGCTTTAAATTACACACCTTTCCTGGAAACCAGATTAGGCCAACTCCAAGCAAAGTGAGAGAAGCAATATTTGATATGGTTAGTGCTAAAGTGGTTGGATCAGATTTTTTAGATCTCTTTGCTGGTACCGGCGCAATTGGGATTGAAGCTATTAGTAGGGGAGCGAAAAGTGTTACTTTTATTGAAATTGATAGAAAAGCAATCGGTTTAATTAAGAACAATTTAACTAAAATTTACCAACATAATTTTTTCAATATTATAAAACTTGACTATATTCAAGCCATAACTCTATTATCTAACGACCATAAAAAATTTGATATTATTTTTTTGGATCCCCCCTATTATAATAAAAATTTTATTTACAAGGCATTACAATTGATAGACCAAACTGACATTATTAAAGATGGTGGCATTGTTATTGCACAACACTCAACTCATATAGCAATTAAAGATAATTATGACAATATATTTTGTTTTAAAGAGAAAAAATATGGTAATTCAACAATTACCATCTTCAGTAAACAATAATAAATGCCGGAAAAGGAGTTTTTATGATAAAAGCCATCTATCCAGGTAGTTTTGACCCAATTACCAACGGTCATTTAGACATTATTTACCGGGCCTCTAAAATATTCGACAAAATTATTGTAGTGATTGCTGAAAATGTACGTAAAGAATCTCTTTTTTCTATAGAAGAGAAAATGGATATGATTCAAAATGTTATTAGCGAACTTCACAATGTTGAAGTTCAATCATTTAAAGGATTATTAATCGATTGTGTGAAATCAAACAATGCTCAGATAATATTAAGAGGCATGAGAGCTATTTCAGATTTTGAATATGAATCTCAATTTGCTCTTATTAATAAAAAAATGGCTCCTGATATAGAAACAGTATTCATGGTAACTAGTACCAAATTTTCTTATTTAAACTCGAGCATTGTTAAAGAAATAGCCTCTTTAAATGGTTGTGTCAAAGAATTGGTACCACCATATGTGGCAAAAAAATTAAAATATAAATATGGTTATTATTAATTTAAAATATATAATTAATGC
>Ga0067045_1028826_pt1 | contig 26985 bp, 27 predicted proteins | sample TerdegcTABiofilm_FD_59184 | JGI IMG/M metagenome (GOLD analysis project Ga0067045, IMG submission 59184) | Combined Assembly of (Gp0054472, Gp0054536) Wastewater bioreactor microbial communities from Singapore -Terephthalate degrading... | reverse complement strand
ACAAACAGTCATTTCCCGTTTTCTTTCCAGCAAATGAAAGACCTGATATTTTAACGTTCTTTCTAGGTTTTAAAACATAGAATATACTTCCCGAAGTTGTTATCAATTTAGATTTTTCAATACCTTCTCCGGCTATATTTACGTTATCCGGGAAAGATAATTTGCCAGTGATAAGGTACGAACCGGCTGGAAAATAAATGGTTTTTCCGCTACCATTATTCAAAGCGTTTTGAATCTTACTCGTATCATCAGCTATGCCGTCACCTATTGCGCCAAAATCTTTTTTTACGTCTATAACAGACTGTTCACTTGTAACAGTTTCGGTCTCCAGCAATTTAGATCTCTCTCCTTTGGATATATCTGATATTGATATAATATTTACATAAAATACAAAAAGTGATAAAAAAATTAAATTTACGATAATTATAGTAGAATAAATAATTTTCTTGAACATCAGATAATCGTCCTATTAGATTAATGACTGTATCATGCCGGAAAGGAAAGAAGCCCCTGTTTGTATGTGCTCCGCTCCAAAGAGCGCAGAAGCATTTACCGCTAACTGGCATGGTCGATATGGGGAAATATGAGCTAATGAGAAACATATGTAAGTAAGAAGAAGATTTTTTGAAAGGAGTTGTAAGTGGCGGACATAATGATGTCTGTAATATTGGCGAAGTCTTCTTACATTTTTTTTATGCTGAAATGCATTATACCGGTGATGATTGTAGCAAGAGCAATTATCGCAAATATCGTTATTGTGGCATCGATAAATAATACATTTGTTACCATAATCAAGGGGCTATAAATGTATAATAACATAACAAAAAATGCGGCTACCCAGTGACTCATGCAGTAAGAACAGCTAAATAATGATCCTAGCCGTTCACTGCGCTTATTAATCCAATAACGCAGGGGCGAAAAAAACTTACTTTTTGTTATTGTAAAGGATACAGTTGAGACACACATGGAAATTATTATTAAATTAAATATTTTATTAGCCAATATATTATTCCAGTCCCTTCATAATTTTTGGCCCATTTGAACAAGTGAAAAGCATACTAATACTGATACGCTGCAGGGGGTATTTCATCGGTATAGAAACTAGCTAAAGCGTAGAACCGGCCCCCCCTGTTTTTCATCAATGACTGATAATTGCCTTGTTCCACGATCCGACCCTGCTCCATCACAAGAATCCGGTCAGCATTTCTGATTGTGGATATACGATGAGCAATAACCACGATCGTCATCTTACCCTGTAGATTTTCAATAGCCTGTTGAATACGTTTTTCATTCTCCGAATCCAGAGAGCTTGTAGCTTCATCTAAGATAAGAACCGACGGCTTTCTTAAAAGTGCCCTCGCCAGAACAATACGCTGCCGCTCGCCGCCAGACAGGCGTATCCCCCTGTCGCCCACAACGGTATCAAGGCCATCCGGCAGGCTGCTGACAAAGGAATCGACGGCGGCTAACCGCAAAGATTCCCACATTTCTTTCTCTGGGGCATATGGACAGACCCATGACAGGTTTTCCCTGATACTGGCATTAAATAAAAATGCATCCTGGGGTACGTAACCGATGGAATTCCTCCATAAGCGCAGATGTCCCGACAAAGGTTCACCGTCAACCAGAATTTCTCCCTTTTTAGGCGTCAGCAACCCGATCAATAAATCCACCAAAGTGCTTTTACCCGCGCCGGAAACACCGACAAACGCGGTGGTCGTTCCGGCAGGAAGGATAAAATTCGCTCCTTCTACTGCGTATTTTGCACGGGCGGAGTCATAGCAAAAAGAAACGTCGCGAAATTCCACCCCGCACTTTAGATTTATCCTCTTAAAAGTCCCGTCTTCCGGCAGGTTTTCCCGGGCGGCGAGACATTGATTTTCCAGTTCTTTTGCGGCTCGAAAAGCAGGTAACGTCATGTTTATATTCTGCAACCCCGTTTGAAAAGAAGAGAGTTTTGGCCAGAGACGGGCCGAAATAACGGAAATTACTATAAACTCCTGGGGATTGAGATTAAATATTTTAATGGCGCTGAATAAAAATATGCTGATAAAGACAGCCGCGCCCACTTTGTACAACATGTCTGTCCGGGTCTGAATCTTAATAAACCTGGTAAGGTTTTTCTTTATCATCTTACGGGTCTTGATGAAGTTGTGTATCTGAGCTTCCTCAATACCATAACTTTTAATTTCTTTGATCCCGTTCAAGTGTTCTGTAAGATCAAAAAGTAAATTGCGGTTTGAATTCGAAGTATCTTGGCCCGTCCTGCGGGATTCTTTAGCGAAAGTTTGTAAAAACATAAATAATATAAATGCACCGGCCAGCACCAAACAAGTCAGCCCGGGCGTTATCATAAAAGCGATGATAATTTGTATAATAGTAATTAGAGCCGTGGTTATCATTTGTAAAAAATAACCTACACCGGAATAGACGCGCATTAATTCGGAAATGAGCACATGTGTAATATCCGATTTAGTCTTGGATATTAAAAGCTGCCATTCGGCATAAGCTACCGCCCGGAACAGCCTGACAGATAAAAAAACACCAAATGATTGCTGAATGTCAAAATTAAGTAAGGACTGACAGCGCTGCAGCCAACTCTGTCCAAAATTAAGACCTATATATAACAGTAATACAACAGGCAGGTTTAATGTCATACCAATGTTTTGAAAAAATTGATTCAGCCAGGAAGTCAATCCACTGCTTGCTTGCATACCGGGAATAATACCGGCCACAATCAATAATGGTATAATCATTAACACGCCTATACCTTCCAGCATCCCGAGCAAAACCATTAGCATCAGATTAACCACAAACTTAATTCGCGATAAATTATATAACTCCCTGATATAAGCCAAAAGCACATCCATAGGTTATTCCTTGCCCTAAATTTTCTCAAATGCCGCCTACTACTCAATTACAATTCTAGTGCGATAAAACAGAACCGTTACTCATCACACTTTCTTCATATTTTAAAAACCGGCTAAAAACCAGACTGCGCAGCAGCATTAGCAAGTTGGGATCATCGGCCGCATCGTCTCTTAAAACGCTCATTTGGGCCAGTGTCTTATGAATCTTGGCAACATCAAGATATTTACATTCATCATCTCGAGTGCCTATGTTCCTTATCTCGGCAGTTAATTCCGGCCAGCAAGACTGTAGCCGCTGGGCCAGGTCGGCATTTTGTTTGCCTCGTACTGTATCGTTTAGTCGAACCATATCGGGTAAGATACCTCTCATGGCCTGCCTGATAATAAACCGGCACCTGCCCCTCCTTACATATTGAGTTTCCGGTAAACTGAGACAAAACTCGATTACTCGTTTGTCCAAAGTGGGGTCACGCGAGGCAATTCCACTGGCCAAGGATTGCTTTGTATTGATGACACCGATATGAGTAAATAAGTTCGGGCTAAGTTGCTTTTTGCGTATTTCGTAAGAGTCTAATCGATTAATAGATGTTGAATCGTAACCGAACCGGCGCAACCGCTCCTGCACAAAGGTGCGATTAGCAAATTCCGGGTTAATGGGTGAGAAATCCTGCGGCTTTTTGTGCTCTTTAAGTATATTTAGGTATTTATATATACTATAAGGCAGAAGAGTACTATATAATTGAAATAAACCCACCAGCGGTTGACGGTAACGCTTGGAAATTGCCCGACTTTCTCGCAAAAAAAGGAACCACTGACGCGATCGTAGTAGCGAAAGTAGAAAGGGTGAAAATTCCCCCCACGAAATGGTGAGATTACCAGAGTCCCCATTTAACATAACACCGATATTATGTTCCCGCGCAGCCGCCATGATGCTGTCAATCCAGAAAAAGTTCGCGACAACTTTATAAGGCTGCTCCAACATTACCAACAGACGGTTAGTATCGCTTAAAGCATGCTTGCCTTCCGAACGGCAGTAGGTCACATCTATATTTCCGGTATGTTCCCTGACTGCTTCAATATAAGGTGTTTCGTCAGCCAGCTTATAAGCCGGTAACCAGTCCCGGTAGCCGGGCATTGGCACTGCGCTGAAAGCCCGGAGCATCCGGCCGCTCACGGCAAGTTCCCGGGCGGCTATACATGCCACCGTGGTGGAATCCAGACCTCCGCTCATCATCACCCCTACCGGGCGGATGCTGCGCAGGCGGCAGCGTACCGCCTCACCCAGGATCTCACGGAAGGCTTCAAAATAATCACCGTCTGAGTTCAATTTTAGCTCAGACTGCCTTTCGGCCTGCCAGTAAACCTGTTTTTTTATCCCGTCAGGCCGTATTGCCAGCATATGTCCAGCGGGCAGTAGATAAATATGCTTGTATAAGGTCAGTTCCGGATCCAATTGATGCATATTTGAAGTCATGGCCAGGAAATCGGCAATCCAGGTCTCGTTATGTTCTTTGGTTATCTCCGGTAGAACAAACAGCGGCTTGATCAGGGTGGAAAAGGCAAAAAAACCCGTCGACCAGTAATAGTAAAACGCCCTTGTTCCGGTATGGTCAACAGCGCAGAACAGTTCTTGCTGCCTTTTGTCCCAGATGACAAAGGCGAAATCGCCCACAAGGTATTTGGGGCAGTCCCGGCCCCATTTCCGATAGGCTTGTAAAATCAACAGGCTGTCCGGCATGACGTCCCTGCGGGAATGGTCGATACCAAACTTATCAAACAACTCGGCCCGGTTGTCGATGATGGCGTCCGCTGTAATCGTTAGACCGGTCACAGCATCATGGTATGGGAGTATTTCCCGCACCGACTCGGGAGTGATATGCTTGACAAGGCAGCCTAAAAACACTTGTCCATCCTGCCAGGTGCCCGTTGCGTCCGTATGATAGATACCCAATTCCCGTATCATTGCCGCGCCTGTTTCCGGCGCAATATGTCTACCATCAGAATAATAAATGCCACAGATAGTGCTCATGTTATTTATCACCATCTTCATCGGTGAATTTAACTTCAGCTGAAAATGGTTCCTAAAAAAATTTGGCATGCCCGGTGCTTATCCAGGAGAAAAAAGAGCGGCAAAAACCTGTTATTTTGACTTGAAAGGCATTTAAGCTTTTACCGCTGAAAAACTCTTAACAGACCACCTGTGAAGCGAACGCCGTCAGTTACTGTAGTCCCCGTGGGCTATATTATGTTTCTGATTCAATTCACAGGATACATTTATTAAGAGCAAGGACAAGGTATTATGTTACCGCATAAATCAGTAGCATCCGTGAATTTATCATGTTCTGTTCCAAGCTTATTATCCTCTGTCATTTTAACTTTAATTTCTGTTATCTGTGGTTCAGACCATAACTGTTTCATCTCTTCACCTCCTCTCATTAGTCTCCTCGTACCCCCCATTATCGGCAAATTTACCTACTACAGTAAACCGTTCCCGGCCTTGGCCGCCGGTTAATATTGTCTCTCCGCATCTTAGCCAGGCATGGGCCACAAGGCCTTTTCCATCATCCCTGCCCACTCCCAGATAGAGGGTATTGCTTATTCCGCGCTGCCTGAGCATGATTTTACCTACAATGGCCTGGACCAGGCACTTGCTTTCCCACGCTGTATAACGGCTCACTGTTTCAATCACCCGGCCAACCCGTTTGGCTGCTTCAAGCTTTATAACGTCTTCATTCATTAGTGATTCTTGCATATGTTTTCCGAGAAAAGGAGACAGCCAGCGAAAAGGCAGCAACAGAACAGCCAGCCGCACAATCCCTGTCAGGCAGAAAGCTTCCATGAACAGCCACTGTTCCCGCCATGACATACCAAAGAATTTTTTTAGCCTTTTAATCAATATCAACAAGCCCTTGGTCGTAAAGTTTGCTTAAAAACGCGAGTACATCATTCTGACAGGTTTTTTCTTCCACTTCATATTCTTTTAGCAGTACATCCACCACTTCCCGAACTCTGTGCGGCACCTCAAGCAGTTCCCAGATGCGGCTGCCGATACTGTCTATTCCATAATATTTGCCTTTTTCAATGTTCAGCATGACCTTTTCCCCGTCCATATCGGCGGCAACAAGCCCTGCGGCCTGGGTTATAATGGTATCAACGCCGATTTCTTTTTGTAATTTCGTAATTCGCATCCCCTTTCTTTAAACCCAAGTTTTATATTGCCCTATTGGTATTCTGTCGCGCCAAGTCTTGCTCTACGAGACGAACCTGTCCATCCACGGAAAATATCCCTTCCGGCCTGGTCAGTCGAGATACAGTGACTTGCCTTGCTAATGACACGCATTGTTTAAAATGTGCCGCTTTTAGACCTAGTCCGTCAATCAACCAGGGCCGGTAGGTATGGCTCATTAACACTGCCAGTTTGTCCATACCTGCTAGAGGTCTAATGGTCACATTCCGGCACTTTTCCACTTCGAGTTCGTATACAGCAACCAGTGGCACAGGTGATTGCCAAAATCCCTTGTATACCGGTACGGCAAACTTATCCTTATTTATACCGATATAAAACGGTGTGAGGGAATCAATATCAACCCCCATGGTTTCTGCACTGTCCCGCCATAGCTTCTGCTGGGGGTAGGCGGAGTGTACCCATGCGATACCGTCCGCATCAACTGTCACTGCCGCTACATCATCTGTTAAAAAAGAATATCCCCGTTTTCTGAAGGCGGCTAATAATGTTGATTTACCGGCACCGGATACTCCTGTAAAAATCACACAGCACCCATTGATGACCATAGCGCTGCCGTGAATGGGAAGGATTCCCCGTTGCATGAGCAGTGCGCCAAAAGCAGTCCCCAGAAGAAAGAGCCGCACAAATACTTCTTTTGCCTGATCGGCAGGTTCTACAATAATGCAGTTTCCATTGGTCACATAATAACAGCCCACCCCTGGAACCCGTAAGAGAAATTGGTTTTTTGCCATCTGGCAACTCTCAGTTTTCTTAACAGCGATGGTAATATCGACCGGTACTTTACCAAAACTAATACTTACATCTGGCGTGTCAGGCGGATCAATCGGAGTTAAAAGCTCCGGTAATAAAAGATCTGACGTGATATGGAGGCCAAAAACTTTGTAGCGGTAACTACTACGGCAATATTCCACATTTGTCATAATGTTCCTCACAGTAAAATAGTAATTTTAATACTCCGGATACATATTGGGTGTACCTCCAGACGCATCAAGTTGAGATATATACTAAATATTACCATTTTATTAAGATTAATACAATAATACATTTGTATGATATCCCTGGGATGAATTATTCTGTCGGCATAGGAGGGTAGACAGGATTCGAACCTGTGACCTACGGATTAGAAGTCCGGGAAAAAGCCTTTGTTATTATTGGGCGAAGTTCGGGAATGCCCGGAATTATTGGATATTTCGTTTTTATCGTTGGGTATCATTGGTTAATTTTCGGGGATATTTTGAGGCGACTATCCCCAAATTATCCCCACTTCGCCAAGCCGTTTCGCCAACAGCCACAGGGCTTCAGCCAATTACTATCCCCAAGAACTTGGCAGTCAGGGCCAGGCTTTAGCATTTCGATTGTGCGGGGCTTATCCTCCCGCACAGGCATAAAATTTACCCGGCATAGGCTTACTATGAAGGCAAAAGAAAAAGGGCACTAGCTATATTATATATAGAGAACTTATTTTTGCTTGCAGGAAAACCCCGCCACGGTGTTTAATAATTCTATACCCGATAAATAAGGAGGACTTCACCCATGCCCGATAGTAATGAATTGGTCAATATGCTCCGCGCCGTTATCCAGGAAGAATTAAAGCCTGTCCGCCAGGAACTGCAGCAGGTTAACACCCGCCTTGGCACCCTGGAAGCGGGGCAGGCTGAATTAAGGAATGACGTGCAAGAGCTAAGAGTGGGCCAGCATGGTATTAATGAGCGTCTTACCATTCTTGAAACAGGCCAGCAGGAATTAAAGAAAGGCCAGGCTGCCATTGAAGCCGCAGTAAATGACTTAAGGACCATCAACCGGCGGACGCATAAAGAAGTGTTTAGTCAGCTCAATGCAATTTGGGACGACATTAAGCTCCTTTCTTCTAAAGGGGAAAAGGCTATCAGATAAGCACCCGGCCACAGCGCCGGGACTTTACTTTTAACGGACCTTTTTAGGTCGATTCCACACCTGCCGCCTTGTTTTAGCTGTTCCAGCGGACTCCTGTATGTTCAGCGTTAAGGTTTTATTCGCTATTCGTTTTTTGGGTCAGTGTTTTTATTTCGGTGTTTCATTTCTTTTTTGTATAGCCTCTTCTCACTGTCACTCGGGTCAAAATCCAAGAGGACCCGCAGGGCCCTGACCATCCTGGCCATGTCAGGCTCATATTCAGCCCGGTAAATTAAATCATTCTGCTGCCTTCTCACTTTTATGGTTTTCCCCCCTTCTTATCAAGGTAATAAAGCACATCCTCATGTATTGCTACGCCCTCCCTGTCGGCGTGGGCCGGTAAGTAGGGTACCCAGTCGGCCAGGGTTGTGGCCTTGCCTGTTCCATTGTCAACACCAATTTAAAACTGAACAAAATCACCGGTTAAAAAATGAACACTGACCACGCAATTATTAATTGCCCAAGGTAAACCCATGAGGGAAATACTTCGAGCAAAGAATCCATACCTTATTACTTTTGCGTTAAATTAGAAATGACCGCATCAGCCACTTGTCCAGGCTTTCCCGCCGAAAAAGAATCCGCCCGCCTACACGGATATGGGGTACCTTGCCCGCCTTGACAAGCTCCAACAGCTTCCAGTAACTAAGCCCCAAATATTCTGCCGCTGGCTTTGTCTGCATTGTGGCTCTCATTAGACCACCTCCCTATCCCGTGAATCACCCAAAAGTTCCTCCGGCTCGCAGTTTAATATCTCAACCAGCTTTTTCAGTTTCTCGGGGTCTGGCTTCGAACGTCCAGTTTCCCACTTCGCAATTAATGATTCGCTGCAATTCATCCGCTTTGCTAAAGCATACTGGGTTAATCCTGCCCGTAGCCGGGCCAACTTGAAACTGTTTAGACGTACCATAAACGCACCTCTGTATATGGAAAGTTTCTTGACAGCCTGGTAAATCTAACCTATAATTACTATAAGATTTCCGTAATGATTACGCAATAGATATAGCCATTACATTTCCAGCAACATTTCAACTTAAAAGCATTTCATTTGTCATTACAAGGAGGTAAAACAAAATGATAGGAACAGGAGGAGCAGAATATATGGATATCCAGCAAACGTATTTTGTTTGGTACAAGGCAGATAAAGGATATTATTGGGATGATGAGGCAAGGGTTGGGGGATTGTTTGTTAAAACCGACAACAGCAGACCATCCACCGGGCCGCAGCCGCCCTTTCTCGTTGAAACCCCGGATACCACCGGGTTTATTGGCTACAAGCCGCTTGATGAGCCAACCTTGTTTCTAAAGTTTGCGGAAATCCAACCTACTCAAGAAGGTATATTGGCTTTCGCAAATTCTTACGGCAAACTAACGCTTGGTGAAACAGAATTACTTACTCCCCAATATTCCTATCCAAAAGACCGGCAAGACGATAAACCCTGGAAACATGGAAATGTAATGGGCCGTTATGAACAACGGGACGGAAAAATGTATGGGGGGGGTTTTGGCGAATCTCTCCAATTCTGGCGGGAAGAAATTAAATATATGAGATGGACTGTTCAGGTTTGGGAATGGCTCAAGAATCGTGATACAAAGTCATTGCGAAAAGTTATATTCTGGCCTAAAAACAACAATAGTGTCGGCTACGTACTGGCTGACAAAGAAGTGTTGGAAGGTTATTCTTCAGCAAGGAATATTTTTAAGGACCTTGGCTTTAAAAAAACTTTTGCTTGTACTATGGGCCAACTTGCATCATCAGATTTCAAAGAGAATATTTTTGCTCGTTTTAGGCCTGGTGACGTATTACTACCTGCCCAGTACCTGGTTCAGTCCAGGATTAATAAAAAGTTGGAGGAATATGCAACAAAACCGCGCTTGCTAATGAACGATGAGAATAAATTAGAACCTTATTTAATGCCGGAAAATCTCCTGGCCGCCATGTGGCTACAATTCTACCTTGCCGCTATTGGGGAAAAGAAATATAAGCGGTGCTCAATCTGCGGCCTTTGGGCAGATGTAACAGATAAGAGACGCAATTGGAGCAAGCATAGTGATTGCGCCAATCAGGCTAGGGTAAGAAAATACAGGGAAAAACAGAGGGAGGTTCAAAGTAATGGCCGGTAAGGGCTCAATTGAAAAACGCGGGGGAAACACATGGCGGCTTGTCGCAAGCTGCGGGATGAAGGACGGGAAGCAGGTCAAGAAAACCAAAAATGTCACCGTGAAGGTTGCCTGCGAACAGAAAACCTGCAAAGGCTGCACCCGGGCGGCACGCTGCCAGGCCCGGCGGGAAGCGGAAAAGTATTTGGCCGAATTTGTGTTGGAAATCGAGAAGGGGACATTCATTGAGCCAACCAAATTAACCTTCAAGGACTTCGTGGAACGGTGGATCAGAGACTATGCGGAGAAAAACCTTGCCCCGAAGACATTATTCCGGTATAAGCAGATCCTTGAAAGCAGGATCTTTCCGGCGATGGGACACCTGAAAATAGAGCAAATCAGGCCTACCCACCTGATGGAATTCTACGCCAACCTTCAGGAAGACGGAATCCGGGAGGACGGCAAGCCGGGTGGATTGTCAGCCAAAACCATTCTGCAGCACCATCGTATCATTTCCAGCATCCTCAACGACGCCGTAGAGTGGCAGGTCATCCCGTCCAACCCGGCAGCCCGGGTGAAGCCTCCAAAGGTGACAAAGAAGCAGGCCGCCTGCTACGATGAAGGACAAACAGCGGCATTGCTGGAAGCCTTGGAGCATGAGGAATCAAAGTATAAGGTCCTTATTAACCTGGCGTTGTTTACCGGTCTTCGCCGGGGTGAAATTATGGGGCTGGAGTGGGGGCACATAGACTTCAAAGAGGGAACGATCACGGTCGAACAGGCCAGCCAGTACCTTCCCGGGCAGGGGACTTTCACCAAAACGCCGAAGAACGAAACCTCCGCCCGGGTCATATCCCTGCCGGCTTTCCTGATGGATATGCTCCGCCAGCACAAAAGGGAACAGGCCGCCGCCCGCTTGAAGGTAGGGGACCTGTGGCAGGGCTCGGAGCGGTTGTTTACCACCTGGGACGGGCGGCCAATGCACCCAGATACCGTCAGCAGTTGGTTCCCGAAGTTCCTAAAAAGACACAGTCTCCCACCGCTTCCTTTTCACGGCCTTAGACATACGGCGGCTACGATGATGATCAACGCTGGCGTTCCGGCAAAAGTAGTCAGCGGTCACTTCGGCCATGCCAATATAGGAACCACCTACGACATTTACGGCCACTTCTTACGGAGCGCCGACAAAGAAGCGGCGGACCGCTTGGAACAGGCTTACCACCGTATAAAGGATAACGGGAACGACATAAAACAGGGGCAGGCTTAAAAACCTGTCCCTTTGGTTTCCTTTCGGTTATGTTTGGTGTTATTGGTGAGTAATTATCCCCAAATTATCCCCATTTCGCAACTTTCGCCACTTTCGCTAAAAACCGAAAACCCCGCAATCGCTTGCGGGACTTAACTTTCACTGGCCTCCCAGACAGGATTCGAACCTGTGACCTACGGATTAGAAGTCCGTTGCTCTATCCGGCTGAGCTACTGGGAGTACTATAATATATTATTTCTCTGCATCTTTAATAATAGTCATTTGCTTATAAAGTGTCAAGTTGTTCAGTTCAGTAATAGTGGAAACCGTGAACTAAGTTTAAGTCGGGATATAATATGGAATTGATCGTTTTTATGCTATAATATACAGATATATATTTTCTTGTGGCCGGTTTACCGGCGGGGGGAGGGGAATCCATGTTGCCGGAAAAGTTTGAACGCATGGGACTGACTTTCGACGATGTTTTGATTATTCCATCTGCTTCGGAAGTGCTGCCAAAAGATGTAGATACCAGTACCAACTTGACCAAGTCTATTAGACTAAATATTCCTCTCATGAGCGCTGGAATGGATACAGTTACCGAGTCCCGCCTGGCTATTGCCATAGCCAGGGAAGGCGGTATAGGAGTAATTCACAAAAACATGTCTGTTGAACGGCAGGCTCTCGAAGTCGACCGGGTTAAGCGGTCTGAACACGGAGTAATCACCGATCCAATTTATCTTGAGCCGGATAATCTTGTCCGGGAAGCGCTGGTATTAATGGAAAGATACCGGATTTCCGGTGTGCCTATTACCGTACATGGGAAGTTGGTTGGCATTCTTACCAACCGCGACCTTCGTTTTGAGCAGGATTTTTCAAAAAAGATCGGTGAAGTAATGACCAGGGAAAACTTGATTACCGCCCCGGTTGGTACCACATTAGAACAGGCAAAAAAAATTCTTCAGCGCTACAAAGTAGAAAAATTACCAATAGTCGACGATGATTTTAACCTGCAGGGCTTGATTACCATCAAGGATATTGAAAAGTCGCGCCAGTATCCCAACTCGGCTAAGGATAAAAGGGGACGGCTTATAGTAGCGGCGGCGGTGGGTGTCGCATTTGATACGAAGGAACGGGTTGAATCCCTGGTTAGAGCTAATGTAGACGCAATTGTTATTGACACGGCGCACGGACATTCACGGGGTGTTTTGGACACAGTAACAAAAATAAAGGAAGAATATCCCGACGTTGCCGTAATTGCAGGAAATGTTGCAACTGCCGAAGGTGCTGCAGACCTGATCGAAGCTGGTGCGGACGCTATAAAAGTGGGAATCGGCCCCGGTTCTATATGTACCACCCGTGTGGTTGCGGGGATAGGGGTTCCTCAGATTACTGCTATCTATGATTGTGCTCAGGTTGCCGCGAAATACGGCATACCTGTTATTGCCGATGGAGGGATAAAATATTCAGGAGATATTACCAAAGCCATTGCGGCTGGCGCGGATGTGGTTATGTTGGGCAGTCTGTTGGCGGGAACGGAAGAGAGTCCTGGAGATATCGAAATTTACCAGGGGCGAAGCTTTAAAGTATACCGTGGCATGGGATCGCTGGGCGCCATGAAAGGTGGTAGTAAGGATCGCTACTTCCAGGAGTCAACGGAAAATGAAAAACTGGTGCCGGAGGGAGTGGAAGGCCGGGTACCTTTTAAAGGCTCGCTTTCCGAAACGGTCTACCAGTTAATTGGCGGGTTGAGGTCAGGAATGGGTTATAGTGGCTGCCGTAATATTGTTGAATTGAAAACCAAAACTAAATTTATGCGTTGTACCACGGCCGGGTTGAAAGAAAGTCACCCGCACGATGTTATGATTACAAAAGAGGCGCCCAATTACAGCTTGTAAAGAATGAGGAAAGGGGACACACCTCTCTAATAAGAAAGGGGGACACACCTCTCTATAAAGCCTGACTTTGGGGTCAGAGGAATGTCCCCAATAAGTGACTTTGGGGTTGGAGGAATGTCCCCAACGAATGAGATAGAGTGATAATAAAGCCTGTAACTAATCGACCGTACGATCAGTTACAGGCTTAGTTTTTCTTCCGGCTTTAGTTCAATTGACGGTTTTCAAACAGCATGTTTTCAAATAAGATAACGTTTTCTTTACTAACATTTTTCCCAATGCGTGCTGCCAGCACGTTGGCGGGGTCTTCCAAAATATCGGGGTCATCGGTAGCCCGTTTTATTAAACCTACTTTTTTAAAGGAATTTATCATCATCTTGCGATAAGCCAGCAGGCTCAGACCGGTGCCTGTTAAATCCCAGTGCCAACAAAATTCGATAGCCACGACAATATAATCTTCTACGACCGGGTTGGTAAACGCTTTTTTCAGGAGTGCTGTGCCGACTCCTTTTTTACGCCAGGACGGGCTCACTTCGATACCGCCAAGTTCCAGAACACACGGGTGTTTGCTCCACCGGCTATACTTGCTTGGAGAATGAAAAGTCAAATAACCGATAATTTCCTGACCGGTTTTAGCGACGTAAAGCATTCCTTCAGGCAATTTTGTTATATTTAAAAGGGCTTCCTTTTGTCTGTCCGCCGGGCGGAACATGGTGAGTTCCTTATTCATAAACATTTTTTCAAGATTAGCTGTATTTACCGGCCCTTCTATGATTACTTCGCCCATATGAGTATTGATCGAATATGATTCAATGTGAGCAATGCTCATGTAATCATCCCCTTATTTTTTATCGTCGGATTGAATGTTATCTTTATTATACCCATATAATTATATCCATAATTTTTTGAAGGTCAATAAATGTAAAATATTGTTTAACATTGTTGGAATAATTTTTTAATAATATTGAAATATTTTTATGGCAAAAAAAGGTAATTAGGCCGAGAAGATGAATTATAATATGGAAAAGTTTTACATAGCCAAGGAAGGTGAACTAATTATATGGGTGGGCGACTAAACTCTCTGACTGATGTATTAAAGAAAACACTCTTCTTTTTTGAATCGCTCTCAGTAGCTGAACTGACACCTTACGTTCATCGAAAGATGCTGAAAGATTACTCTTTGCCGCAGGTAGAAGATAAAGTAAACTTGTGCCTTAGCCAGCATCCGTGTTTTTACCGTGAAAAAGACATTTGGCATTTAAATTTAGAAGGACTGCGGGAAAATGACCAGTTTTATTCTCTTTTGCTCAAACGGGGACAACCGTTAAACCTCCGCGATTTACTCAAAAATGGTAACACAAAAAAAAGAAAAGCAAAAAAACTTCTGGCGGAAGAGGTCTTATTAATCTCTGACGGGAGGTTTATCCAGCTTGATAATGGATACTGGGGGCTTACTGAATGGGAAGTCGAGGTAAGTCATTATTCCCTGAAGCACCTGATCATTAAGGCCATGAAAATGCATCCGGGCGGTCTGTCTACACAACAGCTTTACGAATTAATAAACTCTTGGAGAACTACTGAAATAAAAACCATTGAAGGTGTTTTGCGAAAATTTCCTTACTTTGAACAGATAGGGGAAGGGGTTTGGAGCTACAACCCGACAGTTCAGCTCCTTTATGAAGATTTATTGAAGAGATTTCTAAGTATGGTCGACAGGCAGAAGTTGAGATGGCGCCGGGACCGGTCCCGCTGGAGAACCAAAGTTGAATCCTTGCAACAAAATTTGCAGGAGGCCATGGCCGGTCATAAAGAGGTTGCAGCCGCACTGGCAGAAAAAATGGAATTGTCCGGTCAACATGATTACTTGCTGTCCCAGATGGCGGAAAAAGACTTGTTACTGTCACTGCGCAAACGGGAAATAATGCGTTACAGAGAACATTTAAAAAAGTTGGAAGCCAAGTCTAACAGTATTCTATACCAATGCCGCCTTTGGGTTGCAAGAGCCAGAGAGGCGGAAGAAAATGCGGCGAAAATTAAAACTCTACTGAGTAAAAATCAAAGCAACCTTGAAGGGCTTTTTACCAAACTACAGCATTATAAAGAAAAAGACCGTGAAAACAAGGCCAGACTGATTGAATTGAAAGAACGGCATGCTGTTAAAGTAGCTGAATTACAGACAGAAATCGTGGAATTAAAGCAAAAAATAGAGAGAGAGCGAGCTTCCGCGGCGCTGGAAGAGCGTAGAATGCTGGAGGAGATAAATGATCTGAGTAATGATCTGAAAAAAGCGCTCAAAGTAGAAGAAGAACAACAAAGGGCATACCTTATTGCTCAGCAGGAACTGGCAGCGGCAAGAGAAAGTTATAAGGTCCTTGAAAAGCAGATGAAAAATCCCCTGGTGCGGTTGATTATTAAAATTTCCTCATATTTTAAAAGATGAAAAGGGTTAAGCTTTACTTTATCGCTCCTTCAAAATATTCCTTGATTGGACATTTGCCATATATGGTTTAATAAATATATGGGTTTGGATACGGATTATTTTTGCCAATCCCAAAGCATACTAAGGGATGAAGTAATTAATTCCTTAAGTATTGCGAGGAGTGAAAAAAATGACCACTACCGGTTATAATCCCGGTTCCGGAATTATACCTGGTGATCCCGATACGCCTGTGCCCGATCCGGAGATAGTGCCGGAACCTGAACGAAGGGATGACCCTGAACGGCGGGATGAGCCTGTAAAGGAGCCAAAACCCGGTAAAAGAGTGGCCGGCCAAGTAAAGGGTACGATCGAATCAGTTAAGGAAATGGGCTCAACGCCGCCGTTGCCTGAAGTAAAGAGTCACATCCATTGCCTGACGATAGTTGGTCAGATTGAAGGCCATTTGGTGCTCCCGCCACAGAACAAGACTACAAAATACGAGCATATGATTCCGCAATTGGTGGCGCTGGAACAGGCGCCCGAGGTAAAGGGGATATTAATTGTGCTCAATACGGTGGGTGGAGATGTTGAGGCGGGTTTAGCCATCGCGGAAATTATCGCCAGTATGTCAAAACCTTCTGTATCTGTTGTTCTGGGAGGCGGACATTCAATCGGCGTGCCGGTTGCGGTATCATGTACTTACAGTTATATTGCCTCAACGGCGAGCATGACCATTCATCCGATCCGGCTGAACGGCTTGGTAATCGGTGTTCCCCAGACTTACGAGTACCTGGATAAGATGCAAGACCGCGTAGTGCGTTTTGTTACGGAGCATTCGAACATATCGGAAGAGAAATTTCGTGAATTAATGTTCCGTACCGGGGAATTGGCCAGAGACATAGGAACGGTGCTAATCGGCAAGGAAGCGGTAGAGATCGGCCTGATCAATGAGGTAGGGGGTATCGGTGACGCGGTGAGAAAACTGAACGAAATGATAGAAGCTGATGATAATACGAAAAGAGAGGCGCCGGTACAATGATTTTATATACTCCCATGCAATTGGAATTGGTGCTGGAAGGTTTTGACGATATTAAATATCCGGAGTACAAGGAAATTAAATATAAAGGTGTTTCGTTGCTGGTTGAAAATACAGGTAACGGAAAAAAGAGAATAGTAAAACTTTTGAGCACAAACCCCTATGATTACTTAAAAACCGATTTGTTCCCCGGAAGCTTGATTGAGTGTTAATCAAAAAAAGTTTTTATGGATTGAAAAAACCCTCATTTTCGCAACTGAGGGTTTTTTTATGCGAATTACAAGGACTTTTAGGGTTACCTATGGTATATTATCTTTAGGAGGGTAAATCATGGGAACTCAAGATCAGATAAAAGAAGGATTAAAATATGAAATATCCGGGGTTATTCTGGTTGCGCTGGGGGTGCTCGGTATTGTCAGCCTTCTGTCACAGCCTTCCGGCCTGGTTAGCGATTTTGCGGTTAGGGTTTTAAAGAGCATTGCAGGTGAAGGCTGCTACTTTTTCCCGCTCTTGCTGATCCTGGCGGGGGGCAGGCTGGTGCGCCGGCGGAGCCAGACCGCGGTTTCTCCGAGGATGTATGGGATAGTGCTATTCTTTTTAACTACGTTAACCTTTTTTCACCTGATTATCCCGCTGGAGGATTCCTTTAAGGCTGGTGTTAACGGTGACGGGGGGGGATTGCTCGGAGCCCTTCTAAGTTTTATTATTAGAAAGTCTTTCGGTATGGCCGGCACTTACATTATACTTGCCACAGCCGTACTCATTGCGCTATTGCTCTTAACGGACCTTTCCCTGATGTCATTAGGACATGTTTTTTCAGTTAAATTAAAGGAGGGTACCAAAAAAGGTTTCCGGGGACTGGTTGACTACCTCTTTATAGAGGTGGAAGAAGAAGATAACGAAAAAGCGCAGCTTACTCCTGTTATTATTGATCAGGGAGAGCAAGTTGCGCCGCAGGGACCCCTGGCGGTTTCTGAACAGCCTGTCGAGGAACAAGGGGGGGATGAGCGGCATGCCAAAAAGGGAAAAGAACCAAAACCGGTAAAAAACGTTGCTGACACACAAGAGCCCGCGGATGACAGAAAAGATGACGGGCCGAGTGTAACGTTGGATTTTTCGCCGGAAAACCATTCTTACCGGCTGCCCCCGTTATCGATCCTGTCAAGACCGTTAAGGCTAAAAAATACCCGGCTGAGTAAGGATATAAACGAAAATATACATAAATTGGAAGAAACCTTGGAGAGCTTCGGGATTAAGGCCAGAGTAATTCAAGTTTCCCGCGGGCCGGCAATTACCCGCTACGAAATCCAGCCCCCTTCAGGTGTTAAAGTCAGCCGGATTGTCAGTTTGGCTGATGATATCGCTCTGAGCATGGCGGCGCCGGGCGTGCGGATTGAGGCGCCGATACCCGGCAAGGCGGCTGTGGGCATAGAAATACCTAATAAAGAAACTTCCATGGTCCACTTGCGGGACCTGCTGGAAACGCAGGAATTTATCCAGGGTAGTTCCAAACTGACAATATCGCTGGGCAAAGACATAGCCGGTAATCCGGTTGTCGCGGACCTGGCCAAAATGCCTCATTTGTTGATTGCCGGCGCTACCGGTTCGGGTAAAAGCGTCTGCATCAACACCTTGATCGTCAGCATACTCTTTAAGGCAACGCCTGAGGAAGTTAAATTCCTGATGATCGACCCTAAAATGGTGGAACTCGCCATGTACAACGGAATACCCCACTTGGTTTCGCCCGTGGTTATCGACCCGAAGAAGGCAGCAACATCTTTGAGATGGGCCGTCAAGGAAATGGAACACCGCTATGAGTTGTTCGCGGCGGCAGGGGTGCGTGACATCACCCGTTACAACAGGATGATTAAAAATAAGGAGCCGGATAACAAGCAGCTTCCGCTGCCTTTGATTGTAGTGATTATTGACGAATTATCCGATTTAATGATGGTTGCCCCGGCGGATGTTGAGGATGCCGTGTGCCGGCTGGCGCAGATGGCCAGGGCCGCCGGTATCCACCTGGTGGTTGCCACGCAACGGCCGTCTGTGGACGTAATCACCGGCCTGATCAAGGCGAACATCCCTTCCCGTGTTTCATTCGCGGTATCTTCTCAGATCGACTCGCGCACCATTTTGGATACGGCCGGCGCGGAAAAGCTTCTCGGGAAGGGGGACATGCTCTTTTTCCCGGTTGGAGCATCAAAACCGCTGCGCGTCCAGGGTGCGTACCTGTCGGACCGTGAAGTGGAAGATTTGGTAAACTACTTGAAAAAACAAGCCGAACCGGTATATAATGACAATATTCTACAGGATGAGCCGGAGAAAGAGACGGTTCCCGAGGTTGAAGATGAACTTTTGCCTCAGGCGGTGCAAATACTTATTGAAAGCGGCCACGCTTCCATATCGCTGCTTCAAAGAAGGCTCCACATCGGTTACGCCAGGGCGGCCAGATTGATTGATATGATGGAGAAGAAGGGGATAGTCGGCGGTTACGAAGGAAGCAAGCCCAGGGCTATTCTAATGACCCTGGACCAGTTTAACCAGTTATTCAAGAAAAACTTGAAATAACCTGTTTTGTTGACACTCCCGGCGCCTTGTGTTATATATTTGGGATAATAGGAAACGCTATAACAGGGTGGCCTGGTGCAAATCATATGTATAAAGATATTACGGCAAAAGAAGCGCTTGAACTGGACGATGCTCTGCTGGTGGATGTACGTTCGGAGAAGGAATATTTGGCAGACACCATGCCGGGTGCCGTTAACATACCTCTGCTGAATAATGAGGAACGGGCGGCGGTGGGATTAGCCTACCGTGAAAACGGCCCGGATCAGGCCCTAGAATTAGGATTGAATTTGGTTTCGCCGAAACTTGGTGAAAAGCTGTTTACAGTGGACAAACTGGCTTGCGGTAGGAATATTGTGGTTTTTTGCTGGCGGGGAGGGCAGCGCAGCGAGTTGATGGCCTTGTTTTTGGATAGTATGGGCTATCCGGTTTACCGCGTTGCCGGTGGTTATAAAGCCTACCGCCAATATGTGAACGAATACCTGAGTCAGCAAGAACTTCCTTTGAAAGCCGTCGTCTTACATGGTTTAACCGGGGTGGGGAAGACAGATGTCCTTGTCCAACTGGAGAAAAAAGGGGTACCGGTACTGGACCTGGAAGGCCTCGCCCGGCACCGGGGATCGGTCTACGGCAAGATTGGTTTGCCGCCTTCCCCTTCCCAGAAAACTTTTGAAAGTCACATTGCGCGGTTATTAAAAAAAGCCTGCCGGAAAGGGGTTTTTGTAGTCGAGTGCGAGAGCCGCCGGGTAGGTAACCTGTTGGTGCCGCCACTGGTGATGGAATTTATCCGGCAGGGTGAGCGGGTTCTCCTGTATACATCCATGGAAAACAGGGTAAAAAGAATTCGGGAAGTATATGCCGGCGGGCCGGGCTCAAATATAGAAGAATTGCAGAGAGCGACCGCCTCCCTGGTGAAAAGACTGGGGCGGGCCAGGGTGGAGGAGTTAAACCGGTTGCTGGCGGAAAAAAATTTCGACAGTGTTATTTCTTTCATGTTAAAGTACTATTACGACCCGTTATACAAATACCCGGATAGCCCCGGCGCGGGTTACAGTCTTTGCGTTGATACTGCGGATATGGAAAACGCGGTTAAAGCTGTGTATGAGTTTGTGGCAGGCTTGTAATTACATGCATAATAATAGGCCACCAATTGCGGCGGTAATGTATTTATGGGGCAGGTAGCAGTTTGGTGGGGAGGTGCGGCTTATGGAAATAGGGAAAAGGCTGAAAGAAGCCAGGGAAGACAGGGGCTTAACCCTGGAAGCTGTTGAAGAAGAAACCAAAATACGCCGTAAGTATCTTCGCGCTCTGGAAGAAGAACAGTTCCAGGTTCTCCCCGGGCCGGTTTACGCGAAAGCTTTCTTGAAGACCTATACGAGATTTTTGGGTCTTAATGTAGAAGACAGTTTCGAAAGTTATAACAATTTTTTTGCGGCTGAAGCGCCTTCCGAACCGTTGGACAAGTATGTTGAGGCGAAAAATAAGGCCGGAGTTCCACGAAAACCGGGTTTCCGCCTAAACTATAAGGTTGCCGTTGTTATTATCGGGCTGGTGGCTGTGCTGTTATTCTCAATCAGTTGGGTAATGGGCCGGGATAACACGGTCGGTAATAATGCAGGTGAGGTTATCACCAGTGAACAAACGGCGCCTCCGTCCGGCCAGCAACCTTCTGTGGGGCAACAGCAGCCGGACGATTCCTCCATGGTAATACTAGACCTTAATGTAAAATATAGTAATTGCTGGATGCGTGTAACAGTTGACGGGGAGCGGGCTTTTGAGGGGACCCTGACCCCGGGCCAGTCAAAACATTTTGAGGGTAAAGATAAAATCTATGTCACTCTTGGGAACGCCGGGGCGGTTGAAGTGTCGCTAAACGGTCAAAATCTCGGCTTTATGGGTAACCTGGGGGAAGTTAAGGACCGCGAGTTTTATGCGCAGCCGCGAGGTTGAAATTGTTGTGATTTATTAAAAGGTTAAGGTAAAAAAACCTTATTCGCAGCAGATGCCCTTCTTGACATAACCTTTCAAAATGTTTACCAGTGGCCACAAGGACGTATAGGTCGTCAGAAAATATGCCGAAGCGCCTGTGCCTTGCAAAACATATCGCACAGCCTCCGGGATGTTCCGGGCTATTGTTATCTTGTCTGTCGGTACCCCGGCGTATTTCAGCCTGATGGCCATTTCCTCACCTCTTTGGCCGGTGCAAACCAGGGAACTCAGGCGGTTATGGTATTCCTCAAGCATTTCGAAATCTACGTCCCACAGCCAGGAAATGTCCCGCCCATCGGCGTCGTTATCGTTGATGGCGAGCAAAACGTCCAATGGCCCTGGTAAAGCCATCAATGAGTTCAATCCCTCGTTAAAAACAGGTAGGGTTTTTGACCAGGTTCAACAGCGCCGGCTTGCCCTGGTAGGTGAAGCTCTCCATTCGTCCGGTCGCCGGGGTGTACCCTTCCAGGGCGCGGATGATCTGGTCCGGTTCCAAGTCCAGGAGCAAACATGATGTGAAGGCTGCCAGACCGTTATAGAGATTATGTAACCCAGGCACCGGAATTGACAGCGATTGGGAACCACCTGGATAATTTAGACGGCATGAAGGAGTTTCGCCGGTGACAGAGGCTTCCAATCCTTCCACCCCGGCAGAAGGTCGGGAAAACCCGCAACCGGAGCAGCGGTAGTTTCCCAGTTGACTGTAATGATAGTATGTATAATCCAGCTCCCGGCTGCAGTTGGAGAAAAAGCGCCCTTCACGCGCGGCTCTGGAAAAGAATGTTACCTGGGGGTGCTCCCCCAGACCGAAAAAAATAGCCTTTAAACCTGTAGAGGCAGCCAACTGAGCTACCAGGGGATCATCGGCGTTTAAAACCAACCGGGTGTCCAGCATTTTTACCAGGGCTTCCCGAATTAAAGATATGGTTTTGTCCAGTTCACCGTAGCGATCAAGCTGGTCCCGGAAAAAATTGGTCACCACAACTATATCAGGAGGTATCTGCCGGGTGACACGGGGAAACGACGCTTCATCCACCTCCAAGATGGCATAATCGCAGTCAAACCGGCCCAGGAGGGAAGCAGCCTTTAATAAAGCGGTGGTCACCCCGGTTATAAGGTTCGCTCCCTCAGCGTTGACCACCACTTTATAACCGGCCTCCCCGGCCACACGGGCAATCATGTTGTTGGTGGTGGTTTTGCCGTTGGTACCGGTAACCATCACCACGCCCCGGTGAGTTTGCCGGGCCAGGTGGACCAGGATACCGGGGCATATTTTTTATGCCACCATACCGGGAAGGGAAGATCCTTTTCCTTTTCCCGAAAGGCGCACCAGCCACATGGTAATCTTCCCGGCCAGAATGGCCGCGGTCAGGCTTATAGTGTGAAGAGCCAACTTATATATGGTTTTTTGACCATTTTTGACAGGTGTGCCCTTTAAAATATTTGGCATTGGCAACATTCCTTTTGTTATATAATTTGTTCAATAAATCATATTTTAATATAATATGTTTAGAAAACCATATATTGTCACAAGAAATAAAAAAGCCGCTGTTATTAACGGCCAAGATTTCAACCTTGAAAAATTATCCAAAAAAGTTGTTGACAAGAATAATTAATTAATCTATAATTTACTATTATTTAATTACTTTTGATACGAAGCAGTATCATATCGGCAATGACGCTTTTTGGGAAAGTATTTTCTGAAAAGCGTTTTTTGTTCAGTTGTAAGGGTGTAACTTTATCGGGCAGTGACGCTCTTACACAGGATTGGTATCCTGCGGTAAGAGCGTTTTGTGTTATAAGAGAACTGCGCTCATGAAGCGGTTCTCAAGTGGTTCAACGGAACAAGTATTTGGGAGGTTGGAATAATGACGTTCTCACCGTCATTCCGGCTTTAGCCCGGGCAGACGAAAATACGGAAGCTGTCACGGAAAATGCTGTCAGCGCGGGCGATACTTCATTTGCAGAAGGGAATTAATAAAAATACAGTAATACTTATGATTCGTACCATTTATAGTTGTTATATGAAAAAATTATAAGCAGGTGTAATTTTGGATAAAAGTATAATTAATATTAGTAATATTATAGATAATGAAAGTGTTCTTATATATTTTCAACCAATTATATCCGTTAAGAAGAGGTCGATAATTGGTTTTGAAGCCTTATGCCGGGGTTTAAATACTAGAACCAAAGAAATTATACCTCCAGATATATTGTTTGAATTTGCCAGATATGAAGATATGAATTTAGACTTAGACAGGTTATGCAGAAAAAAAGCTTTGGAATCTTATAAATCTGCCTATTACGAGAAAAATAATTATATTATTTTCCTAAACATGGATACCTCAATAATAGACAATGGGGTTGTAGGTTCAGGACATTTATTAAACCTGGTTAATAATTTAGATATTGATCCAAATAATATAGTTATAGAAATTGTTGAATCTAAAGTCTATGATATAAAATCTTTGGAATATTTTATAAATTTTTATAAAGATAAAGGTTTCCTAACAGCACTGGATGACGTTGGTTCCGCTTATTCAAATCTGGACAGAGTAGCCATTGTTAAACCTGATATATTGAAAATTGATAAAGGAATTATCAGTAATATTGATATACTATTTTATAAACAAGAAATATTTAAGTCGCTTGTCAACCTCTCAAGAAAGATAGGTGCTCTCGTTGTCGCGGAAGGTGTGGAAAGGGAGGAAGAAGCTGTGGTAACACTTGAGCTTGGCGCGGATATGCTTCAGGGATTTTACTTTTCAAAACCACAGGAAAATATACCCAACATAGTGGAAAAGACTGAAAAAAATATTTTTCATATTGCCAATAAATTCAATGATTATATGACCAATAAGATTAAAGCGATTAAATTGATGCATAAAGAATATGATGCGGTTTTAACCAGTATTATCTGTGAACTTTCTAATGCGGCATTTGAGTACTTCGATAACCTGCTCAGCGAAATAATTCAAAAATACACAATAATTGAGTGTATTTACATTATAAATGAAGATGGTACTCAAGTCACTGAAACATTTTGCAATCAGGTCAAAATAATAAAAAACGGCAAAATTTATGGCCCGGCTAAAAAGGGGACAGAGCATTCATTAAAAGATTACTATTATTATCTTGTAAGTACAGGTTCCAAAAAATATACAACTGATCCATATATTTCTTTGGCATCAGGTAATTTGTGTATTACTATATCTTCGCAGTTTGAGGACGTTAACGGTAACCGTTTCATCTTGTGCATAGATATCAAGCAGGATATTAAGTGTTAACATGTTACGAGCTAATGTATACATTATTTTTTTGTAAAACTTATTGACAAGTAAAATGAATTAATCTAAAATACTATATTAATAAAGAATAACTGATACGGAGCAGTATCAGACCGGCAAAGACGCTTTTTGGGAATCAATTCCTGAAAAGCTTTTTTGTTAATATAAAGGATGTAACTTTATCGGGCAGTGACGCTCTTGCACAGGATTGGTATCCTGCGGTAAGAGCGTTTTGTGTTATAAGAGAACCTGAAAACAGGCGTAAGCTTCCGGAATGAGGCGCCAACTCCGGGACTGCGCTCATTAAGCGGTTCTCAAGCGGTTCAACGGAACAAGTATTTGGGAGGTTGGAATAATGAGAAAAGGGTATATATGTCTTGTATCTATACTTACCGCCGTTCTTACCGCCATTCCGGCTTTCGCCTGGGCAGACGAGACTGCGGAGGCTGTCACGGAAAATGCTATCAGCGCGGGCGATACTTCATTTGTGTTAATCTCAGCCGCCCTGGTCATGCTGATGACCTTACCGGGCCTGGCTTTGTTCTACGGGGGCATGTCCCGCAAGAAGAATGTTCTCAGCACGATCATGTACAGCTTTTTTGCAATGATCGTAATCAGTATTCAGTGGTCGCTATACGGTTACAGCTTGTCTTTCGGACCGGACGTGCAGCACATCATTGGCAGCCTTGACTGGGTAGGGTTGAAGAATGTCGGACTCGAGCCGAACCCGGATTACTCGGCGACGATTCCCCACCAGGCGTTCATGGTCTTTCAGATGATGTTCGCGGTCATCACCCCGGCTTTGATCTCAGGTGCTTTTGCTGAAAGAATGCGCTTCCCGGCCTTTCTGGCCTTCCTGGTTCTCTGGGCGACTTTCATTTACGACCCGGTGGCGCACTGGGTATGGGGTGTAAACGGCTGGCTGCGCAATCTCGGCGCTCTGGATTTCGCGGGCGGTACTGTAGTCCATATTATTTCCGGTGTATCCGGTTTGGTCGCCTGTATAGTCCTGGGCAGGCGCAAGGGGTACGGCAGTGTGCCGATGATTCCGCATAACCTGCCCTTTACAGTAATCGGTGCGGCTCTCCTTTGGTTCGGCTGGTTCGGATTTAACGCCGGCAGCGCCCTGGGGGCCAACGGCCTGGCCGCAAGCGCTTTCGTAGTGACCCACCTGGCCACGGCGGCAGCGGCGCTGTCCTGGGTGATTACAGAGTGGATCCATCACGGCAAGCCGACAACTCTCGGCGCGGCTTCCGGCGCGGTAGCCGGTCTGGTGGCCGTCACACCCGCTTCCGGCTTTGTAGAGCCGATGTCAGCGATCATCATCGGGCTGGTGGCCGGCATAGTCTGCTACCTGGCGGTAGGAGTGATCAAGGCGAAACTCCGTTACGACGACTCGCTCGACGCCTTCGGCGTGCACGGTATCGGCGGTACCTGGGGCGCTCTGGCGACCGGTTTGTTCGCCACCAAGGCAGTCAACCCGGCCGGCAGTAACGGGCTCTTTTACGGCAACCCGGAGCAAGTGGTGATCCAGTTGATTGCTATAGTTGCGAGTTGGGCAGTAGCGATAGTCGGTACCTTTGTCATCCTGAAAGTTGTCAGTGTATTTACCAGGCTGCGGGCGACTGACGAAGAACAGGAAGCCGGCATGGATATTTCCCAGCACGGGGAAGACGCCTATACCGATTTTGTTCTCTCGGCTTCCATGAACATTCCCGGATTATCTGTGGCGAAGGAAACTTCAACTGTGGCAAAGCCCGTAATGTAATTTGTCGTAACAGTAGATAACAGATGTATTTTTACTATAAAAATCTAAGGGGGGAAAAACCTTGACCAAAATAGAATGTATCCTTCGTCCGGGCAAGCTTGAGGACGTCAAAGAGGCCGTAAACAAATACGGCATTCACGGGATGACCGTGACCCAGGTGATCGGTTGCGGGCTTCAGAAAGGCCGTACCGAAGTATACCGCGGCGCCGAATACAGTATTAACCTGCTGCCGAAAATCAAGTTGGAGATGGTCATTCCGGATGAAGATGTGACTGAAATATTAAAGATTATTACGGAAGTCGCCCGTACCGGTGAAATTGGTGACGGTAAGATCTTCACGTATAAGATTGATAACGCGATCCGGATCAGAACAGGCGAAAAAGATGATGAAGCTATTTAGTAATAAGACTACACGTAATTATGTTGAAAATTGCTTGGCAACGGAGCGGCAGGTTTCAACGTTGTAATACTAAGATAAAATATCTGAACACAGTATGTGTTTATCTACACGGCAGTAATAATAAAATGGCAAGGACGCCTATTCCCATAGAGGGGGCGTCCTTTTTATTGCCAAAAACAAGTGATGAGGAGGAAGGATGATGAGAAAAATAGCAATTTATGGTAAGGGCGGCAT
>Ga0067045_1028824_pt1 | contig 27055 bp, 34 predicted proteins | sample TerdegcTABiofilm_FD_59184 | JGI IMG/M metagenome (GOLD analysis project Ga0067045, IMG submission 59184) | Combined Assembly of (Gp0054472, Gp0054536) Wastewater bioreactor microbial communities from Singapore -Terephthalate degrading... | reverse complement strand
AACCGCCAAATCAGCCAGCAAAAACTTACAATTGATTTTAAAAAGCCCTTTGATTTACTTGCAAAACTGCCCGCCGAAGCGAAGGGCGAAGCCCCGAGCGAGGCGACTAATTCAATATGGTGGACCGTAGCGGAGTTGAACCGCTCTCTCCCCGATGCGATCGGGATGCTCTACCAGATAAGCTAACGGCCCAATTTTTCAATTTCTGTGATTATTTTATCAATAGTTTGGTCAATTATCATTTTTTCATCGGGAGTAAAAGGTTGGAGGACATAGTTTTCGGGGGTAAGGGGTAAAGCGGGTTTGCCAATGCCAACCCGGATGCGATTAAAGGCTTGAGTCCCGAGCGACTGAATGACGGATTCGACTCCGTGATGGCCGGCAGGACCGCGGTCAAACTGGAGGCGATACTCCCCTACCCCTAAATCGAGATCGTCGTGGACAAGGTAGAGGTTTGAGGGAGAAATTTTGTAAAAATGGACGATTTTTCTGACAGCCGGACCGGATTCGTTCATAAAGCTGTTGGTGATGGCAAGAATTGAATTTTGGTATTTTTGGCCGTATTTTTCGACTAGACGATTGACAATGGTTTGGCCAAGGTTATGGCGGGTGTGCTGGTATTTTTTGCCCGGATTACCCAAGCCGACGAAGAGCTTCATGATTGATTGTAACAAGAAGAGGAAAAGATATGGTATGTATTAGATATATATAGAAATATATACTAAGGATAGGGAAAATCGAAAAAGATTTAGTTATTAGCAGTCTTAGTCTGTAACTGCTAATTCAGGTCTTGGTCTAATGGGTTGTCTTGTTTCTGGGCCGGGACATTGTTCTATAGGTACAGGGCGAGTTTCTGGGACTCCTGGATCTGGGCCTCCGGTGTGTATAAGGACTCTTACGAGTGGGTTGTCTGGAACTCTTTTACATAACTTATCGGGACAACGTTGACAGACATCTGGAGAGGACATGGGTAATTTATCAATTAATGTGTAATAAGTATATCACTATTTGTTTAGAAGTTGGCGAAATTCGGATTCGGAAATAATTTTGGTGCCAAATTTTTTGGCATTGGTAAATTTTGAGGAATTTGAAGCGGTTTGGTTGGTGATTAAGTAATCAGTGTTGGAAGTGACAGCGGAAACCACTTTGCCTCCGTGAGATTCGATGAGCTTTTTGATTTCTTTTCGAGGTTGAGAGAGGTTGCCGGTGATGGCAAAACTTAGATGATGGATCTTAGATTTTGGGTTGTAGGTGGGCCTTAGAACAGATACGTGGTCGAGGATTGATTTGATCCAGGAGCGGCGAAGCTGGATGCCATTATAGATTTTTTGGGCCAAGGCAGATCGGATACCGGGGAGAGACTGAAGTTCTTTGATAGTGATGTTAAGGATTTTTTCGGGGGTATCGAATCCGGCGACAATAAGTTGTTGGATCCGGGCGGCACTAAAATTAGGGATAACGGCGGCATCAAGAATTTGTTTAGTGGTCAGGTGGCGTTTGTTTTGGATTTGGTGGACAATATTGGCACCTGATTTTTCCCCGAGACCCTCAAGTTCAGGGAAATCTTTGACGGTTAACTGATAAAAATCCCCGGGGACTTTGAGCTTGCCGGCTTGGTAGAGTTTGGCGATGGTTTTGTCAGAGAGACCTTTAATATCGAGAGTGTCGCAGAAGAGGCGGAGGGCGCCTAGGGTTTGAGCTAAGCAGGTTTTGGAGTTAGGACAGCGGAGAAATTTGTGGTCACGGACGAGTTTGGTGTGACAAGATGGACAGCGAGTGGGGGCGGGAAGATGGCCCTGATTGACTTTAGAGACGACCGTTTCGATATGGGGGATAACGTCTCCGCGGCGGGAAATTTGGACAATGTCGCCGACATTAATATTTTTTTCTTTAATTAAATCGAAGTTGGCTAGGGAAGCGAAGGTAATGACAGCGCCAGAGATTTCAATAGGTTCGACTCGGGCGACAGGGGTGATTGTACCCAAGGGGCCGACCTGCCAATTGACTGATAAAATCCGAGTTTGGTTAGTGGCGGCGGGAAATTTGTAGGCAACTTGGCCTTTGGGATGGTTTTGGTGGGAACCAAGAGAGCGTTGGAGATCAAGGGAATTAATCTTGACAACTAAACCATCAATATCAAAGGGATAAGAGCGGCGTTTTTGGGAAAGGAAGTTTTGGTAGATTTTTTCAATTTCAGGAAAACTTTGACAATGGTAACTTTCTACGGGGGTAAAGCCAAGTTGTTTTAAGAATTTGATTTTGTCCAGTTCGGTGGGACGATCAAAGGGGTAGATATCGACGGCAAGGAGAGTGCAAAGTTCAGAGAATTGGGAGTCAAGGCGTTGGGAGATGCCCGAGGCGGCATTGCGAGTATTGGAGTAGTTTTCGTGAGAGAGTTGGTTTAATTTGGCGAAGTCCCTGAAGGTAACGACAATTTCACAGCGGACAGAACCGGTGAATGTTTTTTTGGTTTTTTCAACAAAATTTTGCATTTTAACGACGTTTTGGGTGATAAGGTCGCCAACCAAGCCGTCACCGCGGGTGATGGCATCGGCTACCCTGCCTTCTTTATATTGGATTTCCAAGGAAAGACCATCGCATTTGGGTTGGACGACGTAATCGGTTTGCGGCGGAAGCTTTTTAAGCTGGAAATAGCGGACCAGTTCGTCGTAAGTACTAACTTTGTTTTGAGAACTTAAAGGAAAAAGGTGGCGTTTTTTTTCGAAACCGGTATCGAAATTAGGGTGGCCGACCTTTTTAAAAATCCGGTGGTAGGGAGCGCGAAGCCGCAAGATCTCTTCGAGAGTGTCGTAGGTGTGGTCGTCCATAATCGGTTTGCCGGTGGTGTAGTAGGCTTTTTTGGCTTCGATTAGGATTTCGCCGAGTTTTTCGGGAGTGATGGATTCAAGGTTAATCTGGTCGAGGGTGATCATTACTAGCTTGATTGTACTATGTATAATTGGTAATGGGTAAAAAGGAATGTATTGTGGTTGATCCTAAGGAAGGTTGGGTAATGTGTGTAAAGTGTCCCCAAGGTCCGTGTGTGGTGAGGGGCGGGATCAGGGTGGTGGGGCAAAAAAGAGTTTACGGGCAGTGGTGGCTTGCGCCACAGCGTTAGCTATGTTTAATGGATGTATTAGACATTAGCTAGACAATAGAAGGCGCCTTTGGTGGAGCCGCGTTTTTCGACGGCGCCGGACTGGACAAGTTTGGTGAGATCGCGCCAGATAGTGTCGTCGGATACCATAGGGAGAAGCTGTTTGGCGTCGGGCATACGCAAACCGCCAAATTGCTGCATATATTCGACTAACTTGATTTGGCGTTCGGAGAGGTGAACCTGTTTGCCGCCGAGTTTTTGTTTAAGTTTAAGGTCGCGGGAAAGGGACTGGACTTTTTCCTTTATCCGACTGAATTCAACATTGAGGGCTTGGGTATAATATTCGATCCATTTGGTCAAATTGCGTTTGAAAATGTCGGATGAAAGCTGGTGAGTTTCCTGAAGATGGGTATAGTAACTTTCGGCGTTGCGGTCGAAATATTCTTCAAGAGAAAAGAGGCGGCGAATATCGTAGCCTTCGACATAAAGCGGCAACATGCCAAAGGCTCGAGAAACGCGGCCGTTGCCTTCAATAAATGGATGGATGGCGACTAGAATATATTGGGCGATAGCGGCGCGGATAACGGAATGAATTTCCCGGGATTCGGGGGAGTTAAGCCAGTCGATGAAGTCGGCCATTAAATAAGGGACTTCGATGGCCGGAGGCGGCCGGTGGGCGATTTCGCCAGTGCGAGTGTTTTTGAGAACAACCTGCTGATGGCGATATTTGCCATATTCATTCTCGGGAATAATTTTGGCGACTGTGAGTTCGTGGATTCTTTTAACGATAGTTTCACTATAAAAGAAAGGCCTGTTACCTTTATCGTCATTAAGCTGGGCGGTCGTTTTTTCTTCCGGAAGAGGAAGCCCGGCGTCATATAGAGCCCAGAGTTCTTCGAGATAAGCAACCACATTGCGGTAGTTGATGACTTCCTGAATGTCGCGGTCGGCGGCGGTGATTTTTTGACCTTCAACGATTCGGGCGACTTCTTGTAAAGTTAGGTCATTACCTTCAATACGGGTACCATAATGGACGGTGCGGATGACGGCATCTTGCCGGAATTGTTTTTCGTAAGCGGGAACAAGGGGGGCTTCGTCGATGATGGCCTTGGCGGCCTCAATACCACCAATGTTTTTAAGAATCTGGTTATTGATGGTAAATATAGGTGAAAACACTGCCCGATTATAACACTTTTTTTAAAAATGTAAGGGGAAAGTGCGGAAATTGATTTTGGTTTGCAAAACAATTCCTAAACAAATTTTAATAATAATTAAATTACCGAAAAGATTTGAAAAATGGGAATTTAGCTATTGCTTATTGGCTTAGGAAGAAATAGTCGAGGGCGGAGCGGGGATCGACGTTGGCGTTTAACATCTGAATGGCCAGAATAAGTTTATTGATAACAGAGGCGATTTGGGGGTGGGGTTGGGCAACCAGCTGTTTTTGAAACAAACAGAGTTGGTTTTTAAGAAAGGCGAGGGTGTTGGTTTGGTCGAGAGCGAGGCGGTCAACAGTGGCGAGGTCGGTTTTGGGGATGCCGGTAATGATTAATTTTTCCTGATGGTTGACAGAGAGAGAATCGGTGTTTTTAATCAGATGACAACGGGAATGGATAGTGGGAAGAAGGGCGTGGGGCTGATTGGTGGTTAAGACAAGATAATTGTTTGGTCCGGGCTCTTCGAGGATTTTGAGGAGGGCGTTTTGGGCTTCGAGAGTGAGATTTTGGGCATCTTTGATGACGATGATTTTGCAGGTATGGTTGTATGGCTTTTGGGAGAGGAAGGCTTTGGCGTTTCTGATTTCGTCGATGGTCCAGACGGTATCGATTAGTTTTAAGTCGGGATTGTTGGGGTTGAATTGATGGCTGAGCTGGTGGAGAAGGTCGGTAATCTGGGGGGTAGGATCAGAGGCGGAAACTATCAGGGTTGAAGGGAATATGTAAGTCATGTAGTATTAATATTATGAACGATTTTACCTCAAAAAGGTACAAGAATTTAACCGAGGTGTTGCTAAGCAAGGGATTAATTGATCAAGCCAAAGCAGAGGAGATTAGTTTGAGAAGATTGAAAACGGGAGAACAGGAAGAAGAAGTTATCAAGAGTATGCGACTGGTGAACGAGGTGGATTTTGTTAAGGCGAAAGCGGAATTTTTGCGAATCCCGTTTGTCGATTTGGAGACGATTGGTTTTTCGCCGGAGGCATTGGCTTTGGTACCGGAGAGCGTGGCGGAAAAGTATCAGGTTTTTCCTTATAAGCTGGATACCAAGAACAAAGTGATTTATGTGGCGATGGCTAATCCTTTGGATTTGGAGACGGTGGAATTTTTGGAAAAGCGGACTAACTTGAAGGTAGAGACGGCAATGGCGATTGAGAAGCAGATAAGTGGCTACATAAAGGAGAAATATATTAGAGAGAAAGGGATTACTTCAGAGGTAAGCAAGGCAGTAGAAGAGACTAGGGCGGAAGAAGCGGAAAGTAAGGAAATAGGCAAGACGGTTACAGCAGAAGGATCGGTGTCAAAAATAGTGTCGACAATTTTAGAGTATGCGGTAAAGGCAAGAGCTTCGGATATTCATATTGAACCACAAGAAGACAGTGTGAGAATTAGGTATAGAATAGACGGAATTTTGCAGGAGAAATATGTGTTGCCGCGAAACGTTCAGGAGGCGGTGGTATCCCGGGTGAAAATTTTAGCTGATATGAAGATCGACGAGAAAAGAGTGCCGCAGGATGGGAGATTTTTCTTTTCGGCGGACGGCAATGATGTGGACTTGCGGGTTTCTAGCCTGCCGACGACCTATGGAGAAAAGGTGGTCTTGAGATTGTTGAAAAAGTCCCAAAAAGTTCCGACATTACCAGAGCTGGGATTGAGAGGGAGGGCCTTAAAGAATTTGATGGATGCTATTTCTAGGCCACACGGAATTATTATTGTTTGCGGCCCGACGGGTTCAGGAAAAACAACCACACTTTATTCGATACTAGATATAGTGTCGACACCGAAAGTGAACGTGGTGACGATTGAAGATCCGGTTGAATACCAAATGAAAGGAGTTAACCAGGTTCAGGTAAATGTTCAGGCGGGATTGACATTCGCGACGGCGTTGCGGTCGTTTTTAAGGCAGGACCCAAACATAATAATGGTGGGCGAAGTGCGGGATACGGAAACGGCGGAGTTGGCGATTAATGCGGCGTTGACAGGACACTTGGTGTTTTCGACTTTACATACCAACGATGCCTCGGGAGTACCACCGAGAATGTTGGATATGGGGGTGGAGCCATTTCTGTTGGTTTCTTCCTTAAACTGTGTGGTAGGACAGCGGGTGTTACGGCGGGTGTGTCGGGATTGCGCTGCCGAAATGGATATACCCGAAGATACAAAACAAGAATTAAAGGCGACTTTGGGACCGATCTACGAAATGGTGGAAGACAAATGGAAAAAGGAAGGCAAAACCTTAAAGATTCCGAAACTAGTAGGTTGTGAGAAGTGCAATAACACAGGTTATTTTGGCAGAATTGCTATTTACGAAGTGATGCCGATAACGGAAAAGATCAGCCGGTTGATAGTAGAGAAAGCTTCGGCGTCGCAGATTCAAAAGTTGGCAATGGAGGAAGGGATGCTGACAATGAAGCAAGATGGATATGTTAAGGTGTTAGAAGGTATCACTACCATAGAGGAGGTATTGCGAGTAGCGCAATATTAGGAATAAAAATGCATACAAAAGTATCGGAACTGTTAAGGCTGGCGGTGGCCAACCGAGCGTCAGATGTCCATTTGGGGACAGGGACGATTCCCAGAATTAGGGTAAACGGGGAATTGGTGACAGTAAGCAATATGGGAGAAATGACGGAAGAGATGGTGTTGTCTATTTTAGATAGCAGATTGGCGGAGAGGTTTAAAACAGAGAAAGAGATTGATTTTTCTTTGGAAATGGAAGGAACCAGATTTAGGAGCAATATTTTCTGGAGAATGGGAGCAGTCGAAGCTTCGTTGAGGATTATTCCATCGGTGATACCAACTTTTGAGCAGTTAAATTTGCCGGGTTTGTTTCACAGTTTTACGGATCAGAGGCAGGGTTTTATTTTGGTAACCGGGCCGACCGGCCAAGGAAAATCGACGACGGTGGCGGCGATGCTGGAAGAAATAAACAATAAGAAAAATGCCCATATTGTAACCATTGAAGATCCGGTAGAATATTTGATTAAATCGAAAAAATCGATAGTGTCGCAGAGAGAGGTGGGTAATGACACCCTTAGTTTTCATCAAGCCCTGCGCTCCTGTTTGCGGCAAGACCCAAATGTGGTATTTGTGGGGGAGATGCGGGATTTGGAAACGATTTCTTCGGCGCTGACGATTTCGGAGACGGGACATTTGGTTTTTTCAACGTTGCATACTAATTCAGCAGCGCAAACTATTGACAGAATTATTGATGTTTTTCCGGAGGGAGCCAAGGAGCAGGTTCGGGTTCAGTTGGCGGCAGTAATCACGGCAGTGGTGTCGGAGAGATTGGTGCCGACTATAGACGGGAAGAGCCGGATACCGGCGTTTGAGATATTGATTGCAACACCGGCAGTAAAGAATTCGATCCGCGAAGGAAAAACTTTTATGATCGACAACATTATTCAGACCAGCGGAGAGGTGGGGATGGTGAGCTTGGAAAAATATTTGGCTGGGTTAGTTAAGAAAGGTTTGGTGAGTGAGGAAACGGCAGTGAGTTATTGTTTAAGACCAACCGAGTTACAGAGCCTGTTAATAAACAAGAAGTTGTTATGACTAAATTTAATTACCGGGCCAAGGACTGGAGCGGTAAGTTGATAAAAGGGAGTTTGGATTTGGCAAAAAGAGAGGATGTTTTGGAGTCAATTAGGGCTAGCGGTTTGATACCGCTGAAGATTGTGGAAGAAAAGGAAAATATAATTTCGGAGATTTCGAAGAAAATGTTATCCAAAATTGGGTTGAAACAGATAGCCACTTTTACTAGACAGTTGTCGACGATGTTGACAGCGGGTCTGCCATTGACGGACGCTTTGTCGTTGTTGAAGGCCCAGACAAAAGGGGGGACGATGATGTCGGAGATTTTAGCCTATACTCTGGATAAAGTCCGGGGAGGATTATCGCTAGGGCAGGCCCTAGAAAGATACCAGAGCAATTTTGGGGAGGCTTATGTGGCTTCGGTAAAGGCCGGGGAAGAGGGAGGGGTGCTGGAGGAGGTAATGTCGAAGCTGGCTGAGAGCTTGGAGGGGGAAAGCGAGTTTAGGGGAAAGGTAAAAGGAGCAATGGTTTATCCCCTGATTGTGGTTATAGGAATGATAATTGTGGCAATAGTAATGATGGTTTTGGTAATTCCAAAATTGTTGGTGATGTATAAGGATTTTGGGACGGCAAAAATGCCGGTGGCGACAAGAATGTTGATGACTATGTCGGAAGGGATGGCTAAGATATGGTTTTTATTCCCGATAGCCGGGATGGGGGTATATGCTCTACTTAAGGTGGGAAATAAGAGTGAGAGCTTTAGGCTAAAGAGAGATAAGTATTTGTTGAAAATTCCAATTTTGGGTGAGCTGACCCAGAAAACAATTATCGCCAATACCACCAGGACGCTGTCGATGCTATTGACGGCAGGGATTGCTTTAGTGGAGGCCTTAAAGATTGTGGGGAAGGTAGCGGGCAACGAGGTTTACCATCAGGCTTATGAGAAGATTGCCGAAAGGGTCCAAAAAGGTTTTACAATTGCCAGTTCGTTTGAGGAAACGGCGATTTTTCCGATGATAATTAACCAAATGGTGGAAACCGGGGAGGCGACGGGAAAATTGGACGAGGTTTTAATGAAGGTGTCGAAGTATTTTTCGACAGAAGCGGAACAAACTGTTAAAACTCTAACGTCGGCGATTGAACCGATTATTATGATATTTTTGGGGGCGGGGGTTTTGTTCTTGGTGGTAGCAGTAATTATGCCGATATACAACTTGACAAGCTCCTTTTAATAGTTTTTAATGAAGTATATGAAACAAAAAATTTGGAAAGGCTTCACCTTAGTTGAGCTATTAATTGTTATAGCCCTGATAGCAATTTTGTCAGTGGCAGTTTTGGCTACCATCAATCCGATCGAGCAGGCAAATAAGGCGAGGGATGCCAGGGTGCAAAATGATGCGGCGGAAGTGATGAATGCTTATGAGCGGTATTATGCGAGTCTGCAAAGATACCCGTGGATGGAGTTTTATGACGGTGGAACAGAGGGGGCTTTGTCGGCGGCGGATCCAGTGCTTTTGCGTTCGGATACGGTAGGTTTTGGAATTTGCTCGGGTGCGGCTAATGCGGCGGTGCTTCAGGCGATGGGGGCTGATGATGTAGCCACTGAATGTTCTGCGTCAGACGATGTTCCGAATTATTTAATTAGCACGTCGGAATTGAAATCAAGTTTTGCGGGTAAGGATGAGTTTGAACCGGTACGCACTGGTTCTCATGTAGAGCAAGCTTTATGGGTGGCCAAGGAGGCTAATTCTAATTCAATTTATGTTTGTTATATCCCAAAGGCAAACGCGAACAGGACCGATAGCACGAAGATGAGATGTTTGAATTCAACGACGGGAGCGGTGACACAAGTGGGAACGGGCGGGTGTACCGCGACGGTGACTGCGTGGGATACGCCGGTGGTTGATGGGACTGAGGCAATGTATCGTTGTGTACCAGAGTGAGAAAAATAGTATTGTGATAATTTAAAACCCCGCGGTGGCGGGGTTTTTGGTTTGACAAAGATTTTCTAGAGAGCTAACGGTGGCAGTTAAACAGATGTACTGTGGTGTGTCTCGAGGCAAAACGGGTTAAAATGAGTAATGGAATATTTTGTAACGGCGGTGGTTTTTGTCATTGGGTTGGGCGTGGGGAGTTTTGTGAATATGGCAATTTACCGCTACGCGGTGAACCACAAGTTAGAAAGCAGAAAGTTTAAAGTTAAAAGTAAAAATAGAAGCTATTGTGATTTTTGCGGCAGGCAATTGAGGTGGTATGAGAATATTCCGGTAATAAGCTGGATAATACAAAAGGGAAGAAGCAGGTGTTGCCATAAAAAGTTAGCGGTGAGTTATCCCCTGCTGGAGTTGTTAACAGGAATAATGTTTGTGATAAATTTTCAATTTTTAATTTCCAAATTTCAACCAACTTATCAATCCTTTAATTTTCAAAACATTATTCTGGCGGGCATCAGTTTTTTTATTATCAGTTTGCTGATATTTAGTGCGGGATTTGATTTAAAATATATGATTTTGCCGGATTTTAGCACAGCGATATTGATAGCAATAGCTTTTTTTGGGGTGGTTTTTGACGAGAGAAATATAATCCCCTATTTGCTGTCGGCAATAGGGGCGAGCGGGTTTTTGGGATTATTGCATCTGGTAACTAAGGGGAGAGGAATGGGTCTGGGAGACGTAAAGTTGGCAATTTTTATGGGCTTGTTTTTGGGTTGGCCAAAAATTGTAGCGGCTTTTTATCTGGCGTTTATTAGCGGGGCGGTAGCGGGATTAGTATTGTTAGGATTGAAGAAAGTGAAAATAAAAAGCGAGATTCCATTTGGACCGTTTTTAATAATATCGAGCTTGTTGGCGTGGTATTATGGAGATGAGATATGGGGAATAGCAGAAAAGCTTTTACGCTGATCGAGATTTTAGTGGTGATGGCGATTTTGGGATTGATGGCGGCGATAGTGGCGGCAATACTAAATCCGACAGCTTTGACAGGACGCGGCCATGATGCTAAAAGAAAGAGGGACTTGAGAAGGATAAAAATTGCTTTTGAAGAATATTTCAATGATAAAGGTTGTTACCCGACGGAGGATATTTTGGCGACTCTACGGCTAAGAAGCAGTTGCGATTCAAGAACAGTATTCAGTCCGTGGCTGACAAGCTGGCCATGCGATCCAAACGGACAACCCTATTATATTTTTACGGAGCGGACAGAGTGTCCAAAATTTTTTAGGATAATGGTTAATTTGGAGAATAAGAAAGACACAGATATTCCTGATGGTTGGTATGATCGAGGTAATTATCGGGTGGGAGATGGCACTTTGGGGATAAACGAGGTAAATTATGGGACTTCAAGCACCAATGTATTGTGGTACGATCGGGCGGTATTGGAGGGCTGTGGAAGGATTGGCGGCGGTTGTTACTATTTGACGCCTGGTGGTGTTTGTAATGCTTTGGGGCAAAGCTGCCGGGGTTCTAATTGTTTTTTGTCCTATACAGATATGTGGGGTGGGACAAATAACTGCGCTGATTTTTGTAAGGTAGAATGTTGTGAGAACGGGGTAGTATGTAACGAGTAAAATCTGCTAGAATGGAATTATGAAGCGAGGTTTCACGCTAGTGGAATTATTGGTGGTGATAGCGATAATGTCGGTTTTGACAGTGATTACAGTGTCGCAATTTACTACGGCAAGGAAGAAAGCCAGAGATGTCCAGAGAAAGGGCGATTTAAATGCTTTAAGCAAAGCCCTGCAGATGTATTTTGCGGATTATGGAGTGGTGCCGGCAAGTTCTGGCGGCAAACTGACCGACGGATCGGGAACGGTGATAGAATGGGGCGGGGAGTTTAAGGACAGGGCTAACTATGTGTATATGAAAGTGACGCCGGATGAAAAAACCCAGGGGATGCCGGAATATTGCTACGTAACAACGGCAGATTTGAAGGCCTTTGGCTTGTTTGCGATGTTGGAAAACACGATGGATTCGGACTGCCAGATGAGCGGGGGTCAAGGAGCATATGTCCATTGCGGCGGAACCCATTATTGCTATTCGGTAGTCAGCCCGAACATATCGGTTGAGAGTTTGGCGGGAGTGGAGCCATGAAGAAAGGTTTTACTTTGGTTGAGTTGCTGGTATCAATTTCGATAATTGCAGTGTTGACGGCGATATTACTGCCAAATTTTATGGGGGCGAGGGAAAGAGCCAGGGATTCGGCCAAAATACAGGAGTTATATTCAATAAAAAATGGGTTGCGGGCTTATTATAATGATGTTCAGGCTTATCCGACGGGTACGGGGGTAACTTTGAACGCGGCAGGGATGAGCCAGTATATTCCCAGCGTATCGAGCATTGGTTACACCTACTATCAAACCGATAATGGCGACGGCTTTCAGCTTTGTGTCGGGTTAGAGGCGGGGGTGGGAGACGAAGATATTAATTCGCAGGTGAAGTGTGGCTTGGGGACGACACAGGTGTGTGGAATCCCCGCCGGGATTGGCAATACCAGAAATAATATATTTGTTGTTTGCGGGAGATAAATATGACAAAAAAAGGTTTTACCCTTTTTGAATTATTAGTAAGCATTTCGATAATTGGAATTTTAGTGTCGCTAGTATCGTTTTCGTTTTCGTCAGCCCAAAAGAAGGCCAGAGACAGCCGGAGAATGCAGGATATGAAAAGTGTTCAAGCGGCGGCAGAGCAGTTTTATGCCCAGAATAATTATCAATATCCCGGAACTACGGAGCCGTGGGTAACAGGGACGGGACAGACGATATTGGATGTTTTTCCCAGAGACCCGAAAGGAGTAGGGTGGACGGCGTATTCGGCGAATATAGGAACATCGACGGCTTATTGCTTTTGTGCGGCAATGGAGAATCCGGGTGTGGGCAATGCGAGCGACAATAGTTGTACCTTAGTAGCTAGCGGGAATTATTTTTGCGTTAGAAATCAGCAATGAAAAAAAATTTTCAATTTTCAAATTTAAAGTTTAAAAAGAGAGACAAAGGATTTACGTTGATTGAGTTGATCGTGGCGATAACTATAATTGGGATAGTGACGGCGGTGACAGTGGTAAGTTTTGCCGGGACAAACCAAAGAGCGAGAGATAGCCGGAGAATGGCAGACCTAGAAAAGATTAGGGTGGCGCTGGAGATGGCTAGACAAATTGGGGCAACCTATCCGGATACCCTCAATGTTTTAGTGACAGGGGGTTATATTCAGAGCTTGCCAACCGATCCGAAAACCAATAGCTATCTGTACGAGAGGCCGACAGGTTATACTTATAATCTGTATGCGGCAATGGAGGATGTGGGGAATACTACAGGCAGTTATACGGGAAAGAATTGTACGGCGACATGCAATTACCTGGTCACTAATCCATGAGAGAGGACAAAAAAGGCTTTACGCTGATCGAACTGTTGGTAGCGACGACTGTTTTTATAGTGCTAGTGTTGGGGACGTTGGTATACATTAATAATTTTAACTCAAGACAAAAGTTGGCCTCAGTCAGGCAGGAAATAGTTTCTTATGTGAGGATGGCGAGAAATTATGCCGTTAGTTTGCAGAATCCTGACGGAGACGAGTTGAGATATGTTAAGGTTGATTTTGAGGATGGGCTGATTAAGGCTTGGCCAAACGGGGTGGGGACGACATATTTTGCCAAAGATGTTAGCCCAGCGGGGGTGGCGGTGGCGATGGATACTGATTTGTGGTTTTCGGCTTACGAAGGGAAGCTGGTGAGATGGGACAATGGTGAACTAGTACCGGTGGATGCCAACGAGGTGGCAACGATTACGATTGCCATAGGACAGGGTGTAGGCGAGACTATGATTATAAAGATTAACGCTTCGGGGTTGATAAACTGATGAGAGGGCAGAGTTTAATAGAAATAATTTTTGCGGTAGGAATAATAGTTTTGATTTTATCGGGGGTAGTGATATTGCTGATAAACTCGGTAGGGGCGAGAACTAGGAGCATGGATAGGAATAAGGCGGCGAGGATGGCAGAGCTGGTTTTGGAGGATTTAGGCAACAGGAAGCGGAATGAGGCGGAGACCTTTTGGCAATTGACGGAGTTAAGCGGCGAGACTTTGGCTGGTTACGAAGGATATATTTATTCGGTGGGTTACTCGGTGGTGGACAACATTAGCGGTTGTATTGATGTTGGAGTGACGAAGTGCGCGGAGGTGACGGTGGAAATAGGTTGGGGCGGGGCTACCAACCAGACATATACGACCAAAAGATTTTTTTCGAGGAATTAATTTTTAATTTTTAATTTGAAATTTTTAACCAAACCAAAATTTCTGAATTTTAAAGCAGGATTTACGCTGGTGGAAATGATTATTGTAGTAGGGGCGATTGGGTTGATTTTGGTATCGATGGTGACGATTATGGGAGGAGCATTTAAGGCGAGCAACCGGACAAAATGGAGTAATTTGGTGGAACAAAATGGCCGTTTTTGTTTGGCGGAAATAAGAAAAAATATTTTGCGGGCAGAGAGGACTAATTTAGAATGCGGCTCTAATTGGGTGAGTTTTTATAATATCAACGACGGGGTGGGGACGACGATTATTTGCGAGGATAATAAAATTGCTTCAAGGTCCGGGGTGTTGTCGGTGGACTTGACAGGGGTGGGGGTATCAGTGGTGGATTGCAGCAATGTGGTGAGTTGCGACAGTCCGGTGAGCAAGGTAGAGTTTGATTTTGACTTAGCAGTTGGGATTAGCGAAGCAGGGCCGGAGAACTATGTACGGAAGAATTTTAAGATGAGCGTTGGGCTGAGGAATTAGAAGGTTTTGGAGGTGGGGCAATTTTATCAAAAATGGTCTTTTCTCTCTTAGGAGTCATTGCGTCTTTGGGAGGAATTTCTTTAAGAGTCCTTATTAATTTGGCTATTTTCGCACGTTCTGGAGACAAGTTTCTTCCCATAAATTATTTTAACATAAAATAATTTTTAGTAATTTTGATTACAAAATTATGTGTGTATATGGTGTGTATTAAGATAATATAGGGCTTGATATATTGCATTTTTTGGAAGAAGTGGTAGAATTATAGGTATTAGAAGTTAATATTTTGAATGAGAAAAATAGAGGTGGTATTTTTTTTGTTGTTATTAGTAGTAGTATCTATGTTTTTTAGCGATAAGGTTTTGGCGGCGTCGTTTCCTGCTCCAATTTGTCCAGGCTATACCTTACAAACACCAACAAGGCTTTCGGGTCCAGATTATAATGAAACAATAAACTCGCTAAGCCCTTTTTCGGTGACGGCGGGAATAGCGACGTCTTTGAAGAAGAGCTTGTGTTCTGCTATGCCTTATGATATTGTGTTTTCGATTTGGAGAAACGTCGGTGGAACATATCAGAAATACAGAAGTTCAGGATGGATAAATAATGTTATTACTTTAGCTAATCAAAGTTATTCTTATCAGTGGGGAGTTTTGCCGGACGGGGATTATCAGTGGAGAGTAAACCTTAAAGATACCAGGGAGCAAACTTTATCCCAGCCATTGATAGTGCCGTTTTCGGTGAGAAACGAGTGGGTTGGTCACCCTGATTTGTTGATTTACGGCCGGGCTAATGAATCATATCTGGGCAAGAGCATTAGGGTGATACACGAGCTACATTTAAAGAGAGGGCTTCCTAATTGTTGGTTAGGTTGGCCATTGGTGGAGGGCGACTATACTTTTAATTACGACACTACTGTAGTTAATTTTGCAGGATGGGGCATAGGTTATGGGGTGAGCATACCGTTTGATAATCCATACGACGAAGTAGCTAACGGGTTAGGTTTTTACTGTGGAGCGACGAATGCGATTAAGGTATTAGTGGATGGTCGAGAAGTATACAATAACCCGTCTTGGACGGGCGGCAATCCGATTATTGTCGACCTGCAATAAAACCTAAGAAAATCTCTTGTCTTTTTAACTAATTTTGTTTATTCTTAGTTAGTGAAAAGCAAGAGATTTTTGGTGGTAGCAGTTCTGGCCATTTTTTTTGGAGTTTTTCAAATTGACGTAGTGGCTAGCTGTGGGACTTCTATGGGTTGTGTCTCGGAGGGGGTATGTAGAACCGTACCGGGCAGTATTGGGTTTGGATGTAGGGCTTGTTCTTCAGATGCCGATTGTTTTGGTTTAGTGGAACTGCCTCCCTATAACGATTTATTCCCTTCTCACTTTGCCTACGGAACCGTAAAAGTTAATGGCCTTAATGTGCCTGACGGGACAAGGGTTTATGTAAGTTTGTGCGGCAGTGCTTTTTCTTCGACCACAACTATAACATCTGGCGGAGAAAGTTGGTATGGAATTAATATTCCCAGCAATATACGCTGTACTACACAGAGAGAAGGAGGTGAAGTTGGTGACCCGCTAACTTTTACATTTTGTACTGCGGCTTGCTGCGGCAGCGCTTCAACAACTTGGAAAAACGGTGGCGAGCAAACGAATTTAAGCTGTAGCTGTACTCCGTCTTGTCCGACTAATTGCGGTCAGGATGACGGTTGCGGAGGGACATGTCCAACTGGGGATTTGGGGGCGCCAAGCGAAGTACCAACGATTGTTTACCCCAACGGGGATATCAGCAATCCGACGAGTATCAGCGGGACATCGCTTAATATGCAATGGAACAGAGTGTTTAGCAGTAAGGCTGATTATTATGCGATTTGGGTGTGGAACAGCAGCAATACCAGAGTTAAAAATATTGATTGGATTCAAGGAGGGTTAGCTACGACTTCGTACACCATGGACGTGAGCGATCTTGACCGGGGTGATATTTATCATTGGGCTGTAAGGTCGGTGAATAATACTTGCTCCCCTATTACGAATAGCAGTTGGTCAACTAATGGATATTTTAGGTTTAACGCCCCGCCAACTTTTGTGGGCTTGGTGATCAAGAATACGGCGGGGACGGTAATTGCGGCGGAAAATTGAGAAAGAGAAAATTGGTTTATGCCTGTGGATGAGCAATTTGGTGAGATAAATCACACAAAGTTGTATGTAAAAGGTGTGTATTAAGATAATATAGGGTTTGGTATATTGTAATATTAGGGAAATATAGTAGAATTATAGGTATTAGTAAAAGTTAATAGTTTGATGAAAAAATGAAAAGATTTGTAAAGTTTTTAGGTGTGGCGTTGGTTTTAATGGTTTTTGGAAGGGGTACTTTACTGGCTTATGAAAAAGGGCAGTGTTATTTCTCTCACCAATTTGCTTTTGATATAAATTCGGACTATTCGATTAATGCGGTAGAAAAAAATTTCCCGGGTTCAATTAGTGTTAATTTAAAAAATTCAAGCGGATTAAATTCGAGTCATTATGATGGTTATTTCAGTTATGACGGGACTTGGTTGCCGGTGACTTTGGAAGGCGATGGTATGGGGTTGCATTTTAATTATGTGGTTAATTTCCCCGAAGTAAAAAATTATAGGTTAGCAGCATATTTTAAAAATAGGTTTGGCGGAATAAGTTATTTTTGTGATAACGGTGAAGCGTGGGTCTATAATGCAGATACCACTATTGGAGATAGCCATTGGGCCGGCGAGACTCATCGGGCGGAATATCCCGGGGAGTATTTGAGTGGAATGATTACTTCTTCATCTGGCAACAAAATCGCTGGAGTGAGATATATTTTAGACAGTTTTTCCTCAAACTCCAAAGAAGCATATAATACATTCTACCCAAGCACAGTCAGATTTGGGGGACAGTTAACAGTAAGACGATTGGGTTTTTTGTTTTATGATGGCGGAGAAAAAGACGTAGTTAAACTACGATTTGTGCCATGCCAGAGTAACGGTTGCTGGGTCGAGGGAAAGTTAAGCCGAGATAAAGTTAGGCTCTTTGTTAGATCGGGTTCTTTTACAACCCCGGCGGCACCTCAACCGCCAGAAGTCGCGGTGAGTTCCCCTTTTTGCGTTAGCGAATCACTAGAGATAGGATCTTATTATTACCGAATAGGAAATTATGTAAGATTTTCGGTAGGAAGAATAGAAGCACCACAAGGACAAACTTTGGGTAAGGTCTATGTTAAAGCCGGGGACGGAATAGGATCGAACATAATTGCCAATATGCTAGAGAGTGATAGTTTGTGCGAAGGTAAGAAAAGCTGTGATTTGTTTAATAAGTATTACCGGATTCCGGATAATTCCAATATTAGATCTGTTTTAAACCAAGAGATTAAGGTGTGGGTGGTGGCAAAAAGCAGTGCTGGAGGTTCGTGCACCGATAAGCCGGGGGTGAGTAGTGAGAGATGCCAGTGCGGAGTGAGAGGGATTACAATTGGAGAGGGAATGAAGGTTCCCTATCCTAGACCGACGATACCCCCGGTATTTTATTGAAGACAAGAAAGTTTCTGTGATAGTATGAATATGAGATGATAAGATGGTTATTGCTGGGGTGGTGGCTCTTTGGGACAGGGTCCGTTTATGCGGCCACTTTGACCCGAAGTTGCACTTTTGTTCACAACCTGCAGTTTTCAAACCCTTCAGGGGCAACTATCCATATTGGCAAGGGAGAAGCAGGAACTTTGCAATTTAGGATGCCGGCAACAGGTCTTAACGAGAGTGATTATCGGGGTTACTACAGCATTAATGGAGCTTGGGTGGGGTCTAGTTTTAGTGTGGTGGGGAACAATTTTGTAATTAGTAAAAGTGAGGATTTTGCTGATGGCAACAACCATGCCTTGGCGATGTATTTTGAAAATATAGCAGGGGGAGACAACTTATACTGTGGCAACGGTATGGCCTATGTTTATGAGACAGAGGTTCCTGTGGCAAGCGGCGGTTGGTCCCTAGATACCCAGTATACCTGCAATTATCCTGATCCAATGTGCGTGATTGGATCAATGATTGCCTCTAGCGGCAGACCGATTTATGGTATGAAAGTGTGGTTTGGTAGCTGTGACACTAATCCAGCCGGAAGAGATGCTTTCTCGTTTAGCGGTATTTATATTGACCCTTGTAACAGTGGGGCTCATTGGTGGTATGATTTTAGCGGTAGTCCGAGAGCTTCAGTAGAATATCGAATTTACCCTCCAACTGTAGCCGGAGGGTGGGCGAGAGCGGCGGTAACAAGTGCGGGGGGGGTTGGGACACGGGTTTACACTAATCGGGCGAGTAACGTACCTACTCCGCCGTCGCCGGCGGTGTGTGACCCAAGTTGTGGAGCAGGTCCTTGTGGAGTAAGGTTGCCAAACGGATCATGCTTTGCTGATTGGGGAAATAGTATTTATCATTTAAATTGTTGCGCTCAAAATTGTGTTCCACCGGGACCGGGTGGTAGCTGTTTGTGGGTGGCTCCTTGCCCTGGGGGGGATTGTAGATGGGGTTGTCAGCTTTGCGCCTCTTCCCCTACTCCTACCCCGACCGTGACAATAATGCCGTCGACACCGACACCGACAGGGGCGCCGAGGAACCATATTTGCGACCCGAGGTTTACTAATCGACAGGCGGTGTTTGAGGTGACAATTGGGGATGCGGATGGGGGAGGAAAAATTGATGAAGTTAGAATGAGATTCAGGTCGGGGACAGACGAATATTTAGTGGTAAGATCACAAAACTTGGGTACAACGCTAACATCCGATAAGTGGGGTCTGGCATCTGATTTAGCAGGCCTAACGGCAACGACGAGTGTTAACGGGAATAATCGAACAGTGGCTTTTACGATTACTTTCGATGAGGCTTTTCCAGAGGCAACGTATGATATCGAAGCTTGGGGCAGTGATGGGGTGACCAATACTGGCTGGCAGGATACCGGAAGAGATTTTAAGGTGTGGGATTGCAAGGTGCCGGTTTCGGGGACGATGTATGAAAGCGGAGGAACCTTTAACTGCGCGACGAGTTTTAGTACGGCAGTAGGAAGCTGGGCTAATTTTTGGTCATTGCTTTTTGAAGGATTGGGAACTCCTGACAAAGAGACTGATGTAAATTCGCCAAATTATGCTAACAAGGCGAATAATGAATTAATTTGGGGACAGCAGTATAGCTGGGGTTTTAACAGTGACCTGAATGTCTACAATATAAACGCTAGGACGGGAGGCGAAGTTTGTTTGGCTGGTTCATCGGTGACACTAGACAGGGTAACAGTAAATCCTTACGATAGCTCCCCTACCCTGCAGTTAGATTTTAGCGGGGATACGGTTTACGGACCGTGGTTTCAGGCAATAGGTGGAGGAATAGTTGCCAAGACGGCAATTACCAACGAGGTGCCACCGACTTGCAGTGGAAGTTGTTACCCAGCGATGTCAATTGGGACGACAAGCTTGGGGGTGGGACAGACAGACAACGGAATAGTGGGGGCAAGGATGGTGAGTAATCCAAGCGGATGCGGGGAGAGTTGTGTTTATGGTTGGCCAAATAACTGGCAGGTAAACCGAGAAATGGTGAGCAAGGCCTATAGCTATAATAGTTTTTTAAACAGCTATTGGGCAAAATTGGGTGTAGGTTGGACCTATGGGGGAAATACGACGATGGAGTCGATAGTAAGCGATGCCGGGGGGACAGGGGTAGTATTTGTGAAAGGAAATTTAGATATTACTTCTAACAACAGTTTAGGGAGTGGGGAGTTTTTGATGGTGGTGGTGAAGGGAAACATTACTATTGACCAAGGGGTAGATAATGTAGAGGGAGTGCTGGTGACTGACGGGAACATTACGGCCAGCGGAGAATCGGATAGCCAGTTAAAGATAAAGGGAATGATGTATGCGGGAGGGGACGTTAATTTAGAGAGGGGCTATGTTACACGTTTGAGTAATAATAGCAGCCCGGCAGTAGTGATAAATTATCAGCCGGGATTGATTTTTAATATGCCAAGCAAATTAATCAAAACTGTTTCGGTGTGGAAGGAGGGACTATGAAGAAAAATTTCAAATTTCAAATTTCAAATTTCAAATTAAAAAATAAAAAATATTTTTATCAAAATGGGCAGGTAGTGCTGGTGGTGATGCTGGTGTCGGCGGTGATTTTAACCTTGGGGCTGTCGGTGTCGGAAAGGACGGTGACAGAAACAAAGATTGACACGGATGAAGCATTGTTGAAGGAGGCTTTTAATGCGGCAGAATCGGGGGTGGATTATTATTTGGGAACGGGCGAGAAGCATTATGAGTCGGCCGGGCTCAAGGCGGATGTGGGGGTGACAGAGGTAGGCGGTGGGATGGCGATAGACTCGGGAGAATATATAATAGATAAAGGAACGGCGTTTTTTTGGCTGGCGGCGAGAGATGGTAACGGGAACCTGAAGTATGACAGTGGCTATTTTGGCGGAAGTGCGGTGAATATTTGTAAAGATGCTAATAATTTGACGAATGGGACCTTAAAGATAGATTTTTATTACAAAACCGGGGCCAGTTTTAAGGTTAAGCGGTGGATGTACAATTTTGGGGCGGGCAGTGTTAGTAATGTAGACAATGGTTTAATGACGGCGACGACGTGCGCCAGTAACAGGCCAGGACTAGTGTTGAATTTGGGGTTGGGGGTGGGAGAGGTACCGGTATTGGTAGCGGTAACGCCGGTGGGCGGGGGAACAAGGATATATTTAGAAGGAGCAAGTGCGTTTCCGGTCCAGGGTGAAGAGATTAGTTCGACGGGGAAAGCTGGGGATTTGGAAGGGAATACAGGAGTAACGAGAAGGATTAAGGTAATCAACCGATATGATGAATTACCGCTGTTTATGCTGGAAGCGATGACAGCGGCAGGTAGTGTATACTGAATTTATGAATAAAACGGTAGGGGTTGATGTAGGGATGAATACCATCAAAATGGTGCAAATTGATAAGGTGGAGGGAAAGTTAGTATTGGAGATAGTAGGAGAGACAAGAACGCCAGTGGCAGACTGGCTGAAGAGTAACGACAAGAATAAAGTGCTGGGCCAGATGGTGGAGGCAATGAAGGGTTTGTCGAGGGATTTAAAAATTAGGAATTGTCAGGCGGTGACCTGTTTGCCCGAAGATGAAATCGTCAGCCGGTTGGTTAGATTACCACCGTTGAAAGAGACGGAAATAATGGATGCTTTGCGTTATGAGGCAGAGACCTTTGTCCCCTACCCCTTGGAGCAGGTGTCAATAGATTATGAGGTTTTGGAAGAAGATAACAGCGGACGATTAACAGTATTTGCGATTGCGGCAAAGAATGACTTAATAAATTATTATGTGAAGATGTTTAAGATGGCGGGTTTAGAGTTGATAGCTTTGGAATCGCCGGCAATGTCTTTGAGGCGGATTGTAAGCGGATCGGTAGGGCTGAACAAGGGGGTGCTGGTATTGGATTTAGGTGAAAAGTATTCTGATATTGTGGCGATTAACAAAGGCAATATCTATTTGACCAGATCGATGTCGATGGGTGGAGAATCGTTGACTCGGGCGATTTCGATTAATCTAGGGTTAGATATGGCCTCGGCAGAGGAATATAAGAAGGCTTATGGAATGAAAGAGTTGGAGCTAGAAGGGAAGATTAAGGAGGCTATTTTACCGGTTTTTACCGATATGGCGGAGGAGATCAGGAAGGCGATGGGGTTATTTGCCGAAGACCAAGGGGGGGCGGTGGAGTTGCTAATCTTAAGCGGAGGAGGGGCGAATATGCCGGGGTTAGCAGAGGAATTAACGAGAATTTTGGGGGTAGAGGTCCAAGTAATCCAACCGTTTTTGAAAATTGATACCAGCCGGTTAACTGTGCCGATCAATTTAATGGCAGAGGGTTGTCGTTTTAGTATTGCGGCCGGATTGGCATTGAGGGGGTTAATATGAGGGATGGGTTTGGTTTGGACGGATTAAATTTGCTACCATCGAGTGCTAAGTTTCAGGCGAAGAGAGTTAAATGGCAGAAAGGAGTAAGGGTTTATCTATGGTTTTTGGGTATTTTGTGGTTAGTTTTGGTAGTAGTGACGGCTTTGTGGTGGTTAATAGTGAAATATGGCTTGGTGAATTTAGAGAAGAAGTACCAAGGAGTGTTGGCAAGTTATAAGTTATTAGCGGGTGAAGCTTGGGAGAATGAAAAATTAAAGTATAAAACCAAGGTGGTAGGCGAGATGTTGACGGGTCGTTTTGAGTATGCCAGGACGATTAAGAAGGTCGGTGAGTTGTTTCCAAATCAAAGGATAAGGATAAATGATTTTGAATTAGCCAACAAAAAAAAGTTTTTGGTCAAGGGGGAAATAGATGATGGTCCGAATGTGGATGAGTTGGAAAGACGGATATTGGAGATCAATCGGGGAGAGTCAGAATTGTTTAGTCGGGCAAATTTGTTATCTTTGGATTTGGCGGGATTAATTTGGAATTTTCAGATGGAGGTAGAACTGAAATGAGAGAAATTGAGAAGTGGCAATTGAGATTACTGCTTTGGCCGGTGGTTTTGACGGGGATATTTTTGGTTTTTGTGGTAAAGATAATTTGGCCAAAAATAGAGGAAACGAATAGCCAGCTTAAGTTGGCAGAGGAAGTAAAACAAAAAACGAAGTCGGTAGCAGAGAGAATAAATTATATTAATTTGGTGGATCAGAAGGCACTAGCGGAGAATGAATCCAACGTGTCGGCGGCACTAATGCCAGACAAGAGTCCTTATTGGCTGGTAATGCTGGCAAACAAGGTGGGTGAGAATTTTGGCTATTCGTTGGTGTCTTTTAGTGTGTCTCCCGGGGTGGTTGGGGAGGAAAAAGAAGGAGGTGGCAAACAAGAGGTCAGGGCGACTTTGGCATTGTCAGGGCCGAAGGGTAAATATATTGATTTGTTGTGGACAATAGAAAATTCCTTGCCAATTATTACAGTGAACGATTTTAAGATGAAGTCGGCAGGCGAGGTGGCAGAGGTCCAGCTTAGTTTGACAGCCTATTATTTACCTAAAAAGGAGGGGACAGATTTAAGCAAATTAAGCCTGAAAGATTTGGTTCTGGAGGCAAAGGAGGCTGAATTATTGGGTAAATTGGCTGGACTGGAAAGGATTAGCGGGGTGGAAATAGCCAGTCCGTCGGGACAGGGAGTAAGGTATGAGCGGGAAAATCCGTTTATGCTTTAGCTTCGAGGATCTCGAGAGAATATTTTTGGTTAGGATAAGAAAGGTTGAGGATTTGGCGAATGGCCTTAATGATTCTTCCTTGTTTGCCAATTATTTGGCCGATGATTTCAGAAGGAGCATAAATTTTTAGGGAGATAAAACCATCGCCGGGGTGACACTGGATAAGAAGCTGGTCTGCGGGAGCGACCAGAGATTTAAGGATGAATTCGAGGGTTTGGTCGATGGTATTCATGGGCTGGGAGGAGGGGCGGCAGGGGTGGGTACCTTTTTGATTTTTCTTGGTTTTTTGGGATATTTATCTGGATGAAGCAGACGGTTGACGCCGAGGGTGATTTGGGCGCCTTTCTTTTGCCACTCGGCGAGTTTTTCTTGGTTGATTTGGAGGTTTTTAGTTTGAGGCAGATAATACCCGAGGTCGTCGAGGAATTTTCCTTTTGGTTTGCGGCCGCTTTCGGCAGCAACGATTCGGAAGGTGCGTTGGTGTTTTTTGCCGCGAATTTGGAGTTTAATTTTAAGCATACGGAATTATACTAAAAATAGTTAAAAGTTGAAAGTTTATAAAATTCACGTAAGAACTAGGTGGGATTAAACTTTTGGGTGGCGGCGATAGCGGCGGCTTCTTCGGCTTTTTGTTTAGAATTACCTTGACCAGTGGCGATAATGTCTTGACCGAGAAGGACGGCGACCTCAAAAGTCTTTTGGTGGTCGGGACCGGATTCTTTTAGGGTTTGATAGTGGGGGGTAATTCCTTTTTGGGCTTGAGCGATTTCTTGAAAGAGGCTTTTGGGATCTTTGAAGATTTTTTGCTGGGAGATGGAGATCAGACTGGGTTTAACGAAAGTTTCGAGGAATTTATCAACGGACTTAAGGCCTTTATCCAGATAGATTGATCCGATTAAGGCCTCGAAGGTGTTAGCCAAAATGGTGGGATTAATTCGGCCATGGTTGCTCTCTTCGCCTTTGGAGAGATAGAGGAATTGGCCGAGATTGAATGAAGAAGCGATTTGGGCTAAATTTCGGGTGCAGACGATAAGAGCCCGGAGATTAGTCAGAACGCCCTCGTCGAAGTCAGGGAAGAGATGGAAAAGTTCATGGGAAACCCAGAGCTCAAGGACGGCATCGCCTAAGAATTCGTATCTTTCGTTGGACTGGAGGGAGGTGTTTCTATTTTCGTTTAAATAGGAACGATGAATAAGGGCCTGTTTGAGAACGGAGGGGTTCTTAAAATTAATTTTGATTAGTTTTTGGAGCCGAGAGAGGGGGTTTTGGTTCATTTTCGAGAACGCTACCTAAAACGCCATTGATAAACGAAGCGGAGGACTCGGTGCCAAACTGTTTACCGAGTTCGATGGCCTCATCGATAACAACTTTAGGCGGGGTAGTCTGTTGAAATTTTAACTCCCAAAGGGCGCAACGTAAAATGGCCAAATCAACCTTATTAATTTTGTCGAGCGGCCATTTGGGCGCATTGGATTTAATTAAATTGTCGATTTGGTCAAGGTTTTTAATGATTTGAAGAGAATCGGGGGTGGAGGGGGCTGACTGGCCAAAATCATAAGCAAAGAGAGCTTGGAAATTAGCAATTCTTTTAAGGTGTCGAGGATCAAATTGACTTTTCACTGATGGCAGTTAGGGCATTGATAGCCAGCCATTTTGGGCTGTTGACAATGCTGACAAACAGTCAATGACTTTAATTTAGGGCCATGTTGAGAAGCGCGGCGGCAACCGACGCGGCGAGTCGAAGGCCGATGTTTAGGTAAGGCGGTCATGGAGGTATTATAAAGCAAATTTTCAATTTTCGAATTTTCAATTTTCAATTGGTTAAGCCGGGGGAAGTTTGAGGGTGACTGGAAGTTAACAGATTGAGGTCAAAATCCGGATAGGTTTTGAGGAGTTCGAGGAGAACTTTCTTGGAATATTCGATAAGTTTGAGGTTAGAAAAGGTGGCCAGTTTGAGAGAGGGAAAGCCGTGCTGAAGGGTGGAAAAGGCTTCGCCGGGACCACGGCTTTTTAAATCGAAATTGGCAATTTCCAGGCCATGGTGGTGATTCTCGAGATATTTGAGGCGCGAGAGAACTTTTTCGTTTTCGGAGTCAGTGAAAAGATAACAATAGCTTTGGGCGTCTCCTCTGCCGACTCGGCCGCGGAGCTGGTGGAGCTGGGCGAGGCCAAAACGGTCAGCGGATTGGATGACAATGATGGTGGCGTTGGGAAAATCAATCCCGACCTCGATAATTGGAGTGGTAACTAGGATATTGATTTGGTTATGGATGAATTTTTGGATAATTTGCTGGCGGGATTTCTGGCTGGTTTTGCCATGGATTAGAGCGAGCTTAAAATTGGGAAAGACTTGATGGGAGAGGATTTCGAATTCGCGAGTGGCCGATTTGATGCTTTCCATGGTTTCGGAGGGTTGGATAAAAGGGCAGACAATAAAACACTGGCATTTAGTCTGGAGAATTTGGTCTTGGATCCAGCGGTAGCAGGAATTTTTTTTGTGATTAGGAACAAGGAAGGTTTTGACGGGAAGCCGGTTTTTGGGCAGGCTGTCGATAATCGAAATGTCAAGATTGCCCAAAACGGTAAGACTGATAGTTCGGGGTATGGGAGTAGCGGTCATGGTGAGGGTATGGGGAGGATTGAGGGAGGAAAGGAAGGCGGATCTTTGACGGACGCCGAATTTGTGCTGTTCGTCGATGATAAGGAGGCCAAGATTTTTTTCGATTGTCTGGCGGCGGAAGATTGCGGCATGGGTGGCCACTATGATCGAATTTGGAGGGATTTTTTTGGGTTTGGAATGAGCACTTAAGAGGGCGACGGGGAGGCGGGGGAAAAATTTTTTGAGGCTGGCGAAGTGTTGCTGGGCGAGAATTTCGGTAGGGCAGAGAAAAAGAGACAGATGGCGATTGAGATAATTTAAATAAATAGCGAGAGCGGCGACAACGGTTTTCCCGGAGCCGACATCGCCTTGGAGCAAGCGGTTGCAGACTTTGGTGGAAGAGACCAGATCAGAGAGGATTTCTTGCCAGACGTGCTTTTGGGCAGGGGTAAGAGCAAACGGAAGCGAACGAATAAAAGAATTTATTTTGGCGGAGAAAACCGGGGTTAATTTTAAGACATAACGGGGAGTTTTTTTGAGCCAGGATAATTTTTTGAGATAGGCTTTGGCTTGGAGAGAGAGAATTTCGTCGAGGGCGAGACGGGTTCGGGCGCGAGTAAGAATTTGGGGGTTGG
>Ga0067045_1003982_pt1 | contig 27059 bp, 24 predicted proteins | sample TerdegcTABiofilm_FD_59184 | JGI IMG/M metagenome (GOLD analysis project Ga0067045, IMG submission 59184) | Combined Assembly of (Gp0054472, Gp0054536) Wastewater bioreactor microbial communities from Singapore -Terephthalate degrading... | reverse complement strand
GGTCCTTGTTAAGTCAACGGACTGAAATCACGTGATGTCATCCACGAAGTTAACGCCTATGGCTTCGGGGGAGAGGGTCAGGGTGAGGGGGTGTGCCACGATTATCACGGACTGCAGGCTTTTGAGAAACTTTCTGAAACCTGCCCTTCCCTGAACAGGGCTGAAGCAAATGTGCGACCGAATTTCAGAAAACCTGTAATTGACCGGAAGCTGAGTGCTTCTTGAAACGCTCCTTCATGAGCCAGGCTCCATGAGGAAGTTTGTAAGCGTCTTCTGATGGTTCGTCCTCGGAGTACAACACGACACACAATTGTTGCCCGAAGCTTCTGATAGGGGGAAAAGACATGAGAGTGTTTGTTACCGGTTCGAACGGGTTCGTGGGGAAACACCTCACGAGGTTCTTCCTCGAAAAGGGCCATCACGTTACCTGCCTGGTGAGGGCCGAGCCAAAAGGCAAAGTCCTTCCTCCAAATGCCAGTGTCGTGGTCGGTGAGTCTATGAAGCCGGGAAAATGGCAGGACGCTGTTGCCGGACACGACGTGCTTATAAACCTTGCAGGAGCAAGTATCTTCAAACGCTGGACCGAAGCACACAAGAGCCTCATGCGAGAGAGCCGAATCCTCACCACGCGCAACTTGGTGGACGCGATTCCGCCCGACTCGGGCTGTGTTCTTCTGAGTACCTCCGCGGTGGGATACTATGGATTTTCGGGGGATGAGAAGCTGGACGAAAAAGCTCCTCCCGGATCCGATTTCCTGGCAAGACTGGCTCAGGATTGGGAGGCAGAGGCATTTCGGGCTCGGGAAAAGGGAGTGCGGGTGGTGACTCACCGGTTCGGAATAGTACTCGGTTCTGACGGAGGGGCACTCCCTCTGATGGCGCTTCCGTTTCGCTTTTTCGTAGGCGGACCTGTGGGGAGCGGGCAGCAGTGGCTGTCCTGGATTCATGTGCACGATCTTTGCCGAGCGGCGTACTTTGTGGCAACCAACCCGATTGACGGGCCCGTCAACTTCACAGCTCCCGAGCCCGTGCGGAATCGCGAGGTGGGAGCAGCTATCGGGAAGGCGCTCCACAGACCTTCCAGCTTTCCGGTTCCCGGATTTATGATGAAGCTCATTCTTGGAGAATTCGGCTCGGTAATTCTCAAAGGCCAACGAGTGATCCCCGGAGTACTCGAGGCAGCGGGATTCTCTTTCACGTTTCCCGATATCGAAAGCGCTCTGAGGGACTTGTTGCGGTGATCTCGGCTACGTCGTGACCCGGGGGCCATTGTTCTTGAAGAGGTATCCCCGTGATGAAGCCCCCTCAACGATCGGAATCCAGATGGTAAAGGTAGTGCCTCGCTCGTCCGACTTCACGGAAATGGACCCCACGTGATCCTCCACGATCTTCTTGGAAACGGTCAAACCTAGCCCCGCTCCATGCTGCTTGGTCGTAAAGAAGGGGTTGAATACGTGCTGCAATGCCTCTGGCGGAATGGGCGGGCCGCCGTTGCGTACCTTCATTTCAAAGAATCCTGCGGAGTCCAGCTCACCGGTCTTGAGTGCCTTGTCGCTTGGAATGGAGACCCCGGTCTCAATTTCAACTACTCCTCCCTTTGGGGAGGCCTCAATGGCGTTGGAAATGAGGTTAAGCGCCATCTGCTGAAAACGACCGGGATCCAGGGGGATATCTCCTATTTCCGGACCGAAATTCGCCTTGATCGTGATCCGCTTCTCTTTCATGCGCTCTTCCGTGACGCCCAGAATGTACTCGATCAAATCATTGGGATTGACCCGCTGCTTCTGAATCTCGTTGCGCCGGGTGAAGTCGATTAAGCCGTCGAGGATGCGCTCAAGTCGTTGTATCTCGCTGATGATGATGTCCACGTATTGCTTCTGCTTCTCCAGGTCCGATACCTGATTCGAGCTGAGCTGCCGTGCCAACCGTCGCGCAAAGCCTCCCACAATAGCAAGCGGCTGGCGTAGCTCGTGCGCCACTTCGGCGGTATGTTCTTCAATCGCTCGACATTTCTGCTGCTGGATTATGTGCTCGTACAACTCGTCGATGATCTTGATCTTTTCCACGAGAGCCGTCTTGGATGCCCGCAGGTCTTCTTCGAGCTTTCTCCTTGCCGTGCGGTCGCGCATCACACCCTCGAACGTCACGGTCCCATCAGCTTCGTTTATTGAGACCTTGCATCGGATCCGGGCGAATTTCCGGTTTCCCTGTGAATCAGTGATCTCCACTTCTTCGTCCCAGATGTCTTCCGGCTGCAATTGGAACATCGTTTCCAGCCGATGTCTGTCCTGAGGGACTACGTAGTCCTTGAGAGGGGTTTCCAAGACATCGTGCACGCGATAACCGAGAAAGTTCTCGACCTCCGTGTTGACAAAGAGGAACTTTCCTGACTGATCGAGGGAAAAAATGATATCAGGGACCTGCTCCACCAGGCTGCGGTACATCCTCTGGGAATCCCTCAGCCACTCTTCCGTTTGTTTTCTTTGCGTTATGTCGATGATCAACTCGCTCGCGCCAACCACTTCTCCCTTTTCGTTAAATATGGGCGTAGCGGTATGCTGGAGCCACGTGGGCCGACCATATTTGTCAAACCGGAGTCGTTCCGAGATTGCTCTGTCCTCTCCCCTCAGTACCTTCTCAGACGGGCATCCGGGGCAGACCTCGAGAGTACCCGACATGAATTGGTGGCATTTCATCCCCACAGGATTCCCAAAAACGGATATGAGGAGATCATTGGCGTACACCACGGTAAAATTTGCGTCAAGCTCCCAGTACATTTGGCCAGCGATTTCCAACAGCCGACCAAATCGCTCTCTCATGTCTTCTTCCACTGTTTTCGTCCTCCGGGAGCTTCTCCGGAAGGAGAAGATCCTTACACCATTATGCCGCGTTGTCATTATGGCGCCTACTCGCGGGAATGTCCAGCGGATTTCTCCTGATTTCTCGGGCCTATGGTGCAGATGGGGCATGTCGATGAGGCAGGTTGCTCCTCTATCGATTGAACCCGAAGTAGAGGACAGAATGCAAGGAATAATCGTCAAGAACCTCTGAGAGGACGGTATCCTCTTTGAGCGTGTACAAAAGGTTCTTTTCATCGGAAAGGTCTTTTTTCAGTTTGCGAACGTATTTTTTCGGGTTAGCCTTTAACGCTTTCTTCAAATATTCTCGAACCTTTTCTTCTTCGTTCAGCGCGGCGTAACTGTGAGCCATGAGGTATGACGCCAGACCGCGGTCTTCCTCCCGCTCGTACTTGTCCAGATGGTCCCGGAGTTTCTCCGCTTGCTCCAGAGCTTTTCTAGCACGATCGTACTCCTGGAGAACTATAAACGTGCGGGCTATCAGGACCGGGTACAGCGGGTTGTTTGCAAATATTGCGTGTGCCTCCTTGTAGAAGCCAAGTGCAGCCTGGGGCTTGTTCGCGGAAAAATACAGGTTGCCTATGTTGCTCAGGATCTTGGCCTTTTCTTCGGAAGACGTCACCAACTCCAGCGCCCGTTCATAGTTGCGCATGGCCTGGGGTTGATCCCCCAAGTTCTTGTAACACACCGCAAGAGCATTGAATCCGAACGATCCTTCAGGATCCTCGACAATGTGTCTCTTGAAGGCCTCGATTGCTTCTTCATATTTGCTTTCCTCGACCAGGCGCATCCCCTTTTCTTTCCACGTCTCCTCAGGAGGGGGAGACGCCACCTTTCGCATGGGAATGACATCAAGACCAAAAGGAACCCCATTCCTTAGCGGTTTCTTCCCGCACCCCCCGATCATGAGAACGAGGGAAAAACAGGCGATGACCGGACCTAGGAGGGGATTAGGTGACGCAACACTTTCCCAGAATCGTAGCACGACGTCTCCTGTCATTGGGATGGCCGGATAGCAGCCACGACCGAACAACCTGGCGTATCGGATTCACACGAGCCTTGGACCCATGAGGCCACGGGCTCTGAGGCTACCTCGCTACTGCCATGGACTCTCGATACGAGTTTCGATGACAGACTACTACCAATCTGTGTCATTCTCATCCCGCGGCATTGCACGCGTCCCGGCGCGGGCATAACCATACTCAATCGCCCGCTCCAAGGCAACACGGGATGCGCTGCAATGTTGACAAACTGGCGGTTCAACTCTAACATAAGGCCAAAAATTGCGACATGTTGACCCCGTCATTTCATGGATGCAGAGCACACGTATGACTGTCACAGATAAGAAAGTGGTGACCGTCGGACCTCGCCTCGCAAAGTTCATCGGGTCCAAGGCGACCAGGGAAAAGAAATTGCAGGCGGCCTCAATGCAGGCGGAATTCACTCTGCATGATACCTTGATCATTCTTTGCTATCTGGGAAGGGATCCGGATCCCGAAATATCTTCTCAGGCGCGAAAAAACCTTATTCCGGCAGCACGAAATTGGTATTCCCGCCCCGATAGGCCTGAAATACCCGAGCCCATTCAGGATATCGTGATGAAGGTGATCGAGCGGGTGGGGCGCGGGGAGAAGGAAGAGAAGATCCAGCCCGATCAAGAAGTGGTTGTGGGCAATATTGGTCTGTTCGGTCTGGGTGAGATCATCCAGGCCATCGACCATAACAACCGTAACGTTCGCATAGTTCTGCAGCGCAACAATGAAACGGTTCGCATATTCACGGAGCAAGGCAAAGTAGTTGGCGCAATTTCTGACCATTTGGATGGCATGGAAGCGCTGCACAGAGCCTTTGGGTGGATTGACGCGGATTTCCGCTACGAACACGGTTCACCTGACGATTTCCGCAACAGAATCAAGGTCAACACGCTAACTTTGGTCATGGACGCCCTGGAGTACGCCCCCGATGAAGACCCGTACGAGCTGGAAGCGAGCTCTAGCTGGACAGTTCAGGGGCATCTGAGGATCATGAATGTTTTCGAGATCGCCGAGATCTTCGAGATGAATTCAAAGCGAGCGGTATGCACTCTTAAACGGGCCGACGGCGAAGGATACCTGTATTTCAACGAGGGACGAATCTGCAATGCGGTCCTAAATGACATGACCGGCCTGGACGCTGCGTGCCATCTCCTGGCCTGGCCAAACGCCAGTTTTGTCGTCAGAAAGGGTGGTGATGAGGTACCGGACGTGATTCACGTAGGAATGCAAAACCTCATTATCGAAGCCATGCGTCTCCTGGATGAGGGGGTCACGGTTTCGGAGAAGATAGCGTCCGAGCTCGCTTTGATTGACGAGCTTTTTGAAGGGAGGGATGTGGTCACTCTCCCGGTCCTGGACAAGGTGCGTCTGGTATTCGGTGAAGATGAGACGGTCCGAGAATCGCTCCAGACGGATTCCAATCCGCTTGTCCGCAAAGCCATTAAGGTCAAGATCTCCAAAACGGTTCACAAGTATCTCAGCCAGACGACGGAGCACGAAGTCAGACTGCGTGCCGCTCAGGGAATGGTTCCCCTCTCCACGACGGAAAAGCTCGTTCTTTTGAGCTACTTGAGTCACGACGAATCCCAGGAGATTCGGGACGCGGCTAAGAATACACTGGAAAACCTCGATGTCCCAACATACCGCAAAGGATTCGGAGCAGACCTGCATCCGTCGGTAATGGACTTTCTTGTTCGCGAGACCATACGAGACGAGACACTCATCAAGGTCGCGGCGTCATGCGATGCGATTTTCGAGGAGACTGCCCTCTACATTCTTGACAACTGGCACCACAGGGAGATGTTGGAGACAATCCTCGGCAACAAGCGATTGCTTGAGCGCAGCGCAGCGGTCGTGGGGAAGATTATCGAGTATGCTTCTGATAAGCCTGATATAAAGAATCGCATCGATTCTCTGGAACAGGCCATGATCGAAGGCCAGCTCGATATGAAAGTGGAGGGGGCGGTCAGCCTTTGCGGACTTTATGGTCCCCTCAATGCAGCCCGTCAGGGAGGACGATCCGGTACCCTGGTGCTCTCCACGGACCGGAATGTCGGTCATATCTACTTCCGAAAAGGCAGAATCATCGGCGCCATCTGCGGCGACCGCGAGGGGATGCCGGTGCTGCACGAAATGGCAGGCTGGTCCGATGCGCGATTCAGATATGTGCTGCGAACGTACCTGCACAGAGAAAACTTGGATCCCACTGCTGCAGAGGCCTGGCTAGAAAGCTCGCAGACTCGAGCTGTCTTGCCGGCCGAGGGCGAGGGTTTTCGCATGATCTCGGGCAACCTCGATTGCATGGACGTGTACGAGGCGCTTTCCATGATGGAAGGGACTCCCATCCCTGTGTCACTGATGCTGGTGTGCGAGGAAGGGTCCGCAGAGATCGTCCGGGATCGAAGCAGGATCCTGCACGTCCAGATCTCCGGGAAAGACGACCCGTATCAGGCCATGGCCGCTGTCATCAGTTGGAAGGGTATTCGGTTCATCGTCCGTCCCGTGACCGGTTCGTTCCCCGTCACAGTGGATAAATCATTGCAGGACTTCTTTTCCGAGGCCACACGACACCTGCCGGAAGAATTTCTCAGCGCGTCCAGACCTGGGGACCTCCCAGAGTGGGAGCTGTCGGAAATGGAAACCGAGAGTCTGTACCACAGGATTGGCCAGATGGGCGTGGCTGACAAGGTGAAGCTCGCTTTCTTCGGAAACAAGGAAGCGCGAAGCATTCTGGTGCGAGATCCTATAAGGATGGTCGCCATGGCTGTAGTTAAGTCTCCCAAGATACGGGAAGACGAAATAGAGGCCATCTCGAAGTCGAGGCAGGTCTGCGAGGACGTGTTGCGGCACATCGCGAACACCAAAGAATGGGTGAAATCCTATAGCGTCAAGCTCAACCTGGTCGCTAACTCCAAGACCCCCGTTCCCATCGCGATGAAGCTCCTGCCCCACCTGCGAGAGCCTGACCTCCGAAAGCTGGCCAAGAGCAAGAATGTTCCGGCCGCGGTGGCAAGTCAGGCCAGACGATTGGCTGAAGCCAAGACCCAGTCGTGAGCGACTTCCGTTCAGGCGACTGAAGGTAAAGGGATCGAAATCGAGGGGATAGGTGTAAGACCACGGCTCTTTCTGTTCGAAAAAGCGATGAGCACGGGTGATACCCCTCCAAAAAACCGGGGTTTTATGCTAGAGTCACGCATGGACACGTGATCGCAGGGGTATCGTGCATTCCTTCGACTTCTGCTCATTCAGAAGTGGTCGATCTGAAGCGCGGAAGTCACATCGCGATTGGGCGTGTTGGGGAGGGCCCCGTACCTCGACCCAAGAGTTGTCCGAGTTGAATCTTCCCTGTAGAGGACTGAACGGATATGACGCCACAGGATCTTGGCATCAAGGATATCTTCGAGGGCGCCGAGCAGATCGAGATTTTCGGGAAATTGCCGGCGCTGCTGTGGTCTTACATCGGCGCGGCTCAGAGATTGGCACAGCGAGCACGTGCGGGAGACCACCAGATTACCACGCTCGTGGAGGATATGAGTCGGCTTCTGATGGTTCTCGACTCCGCGGCCAAGAGATTGGGGAACGCAGATCTGCAGGACCGTTTGGCCGCGCATACGGCAGTCGTTGGCCAGATTAGTGATGGATCGCTTGCCGGAGAACAGGTAGCTCAGTCTCTGACAGACTGCCTGCCCGCGCTGCAGGAAGTTGCCGGCCCGCGGCCCGACGATGTGGACAATCAGGTCACAAAGAGTTGGCTGGACCGGGAGATGGACCGCGTCGAGAGGGTCAAGACCGGGAGGAGCGCCGATGTCGTTGTCAGCCTGGAAGTGCTGCAAGACATCCGCGATTATCTTTCGAAGGAGGTCATGACTGAAGGCATTTCATCCATCCTGGTTATCGACAACGCAGGCACCCTTATCGTGAATATGGGAAGCCGCATCGAGCTCGATGCGATTTCCCTGGCAGCGGTTGCTGCCGCCAACTTCGCCGCAACAGAGCAAATCGCACGGCTCATCGGAGAACGAGATTTCGTGCTGCTCTTCTATAAAGGCCATGAGGAATCGTTTCATTTTACCAGAGTGGGCGAGGATTACATCATTGTCACGATCTTCGATAATTCCCTGTCACTTGGTTTGCTTAGGCTAAAAATAGCGGAAGTTTCACAAGTTCTTGTGACGAAACTCCCACGGCGAGAGGCCTAGAGATGGCGTTCATCAATAAGAGTGCAAAAGAAATTCAAGTTAAAATCGTCTATTACGGTCCAGGCCGGTGCGGAAAGACCACGAACCTGCTTTATGTCAACCAGAAAATGAACGCAAAATTCATGGGGAAAATGATCTCCATCGATACCAGAGGCGACAAAACTCTTTTCTTCGATTTTCTCCCCCTCTCTCTGGGAAAAATCCGGGGATACAATATCAGAGTCCAGTTGTACACGGTGCCCGGGCAGGTCTTGTACAACGAGAGCCGCAAAATGGTTCTCAAAGGAGTGGATGGGGTAGTGTTCGTGGCAGATTCCATGGCAGTTCAGCAGGAGCCCAACAAGGAGAGCCTCATGAACCTGAGGGAGAATCTCGCTGAGGACAATCTCGATCTTGACGAGCTGCCTCTCGTTTTACAATTCAATAAACGGGACCTGGAAGGGAGTGTTATCCCAATCCTGGACAAGGAAGTCATGGACGAGGACCTCAACTCTATGATCAAGACCCCTGCTCCTGCTATCCTGGCAAGCGCGATCCAGGGGCCGGGAGTCTTTGAGACTTTGCGAGAAATAAGCAAAATCACCATAAAATCGGTCCATCACAAGCTGCGTGCATAGTGACCGATCGGACGTTAGATGGTCGACTTTGACGACACAACTGAAGATCTGGATGCACTCATAGACAGAGCGGTCGATACGTTCTTTGTAGAAGAGCCTGACGAACAGGAACGCGCAGCCGCCGCGGGCTTGCCGCCCGAAAGCGTGGTTCAGCAGGAGGCCGATCCTCCAGCGGCACCACCAACTTCAGGTCCCTCGTTCGAGGAGGCTGTGGACACCCTCTTTATGGGCGCCTTTGAGGAGAACAAGGCTCCACGTCCCTCATACGATCCGCGATCGTACATTTCCTCGGGGGACGAAGAAACGGACCGAGCCATAGACCTAGCAGTGGATACGCTCTTCGTGGAAGAAGAAGAGGAGACAGCGGCTCCAGAGACGACCCAGCTCGATGTTCGCATGGTTCATGCTCCTCCAGTCCAGGAGACGAAGAGAGAAGCTCCAGCGACAATGCCCAAGAAGGGTCCGCCCCCTCCGCGGCGGCTTCCCGATACGCCCGCGCGGCCTGCTCTCGAGGTTCCACCCCCCGCGCCTGCCCCGCGAGCGGCTCGTCCCAACTCCACGAGTCCTGCGGGACATTACGACGATGCCATGGCTCACGCGGTGCAACGCCATATGCACACGCTGTACAAGGAAGCCTCGCAGGATTCCGTCAAGAAGGCCCCAGCCTTAAGAGCGGCGAAGCCTACCAGACAGGAGGCGTTACGGTTCCGGAGCCTCCAAGAGGCTATCCTCACTCTGGAGTGGGAAATTTCCCAGCGCTCTGTCACGGCCCTAGCAAACGAAATTAAGAAGGTAAGAGCCGAATTCAAAGACAATGTAACCGTGGATTTTGCCGTCCTTTCGATGCGGATCGTTCTCGATTACGTCGTGAAACGGATGTCCAGGGCTCACCCGGAATCAATCCGGTTTCTGCTCGACGTCACAGACTATCTGGGCAAGGGGGTTGCATCTTCAGTAGAAGATCCCCTCCAAGCATTTCACCATATCCTGAGCCGGTACGAGCGCTATAAGTCGTCCGTGAGAAGAGCGGAGGGAATTCCGGACACGCAGCCCGATATCGTCAATGACCTCTCGATCAAAGATCCGGCTACTTTTGGTCGAACTGTGGCATTGCAGGCACTCACCATTAAAAAGGCCGGTGAATCGCTGGCGGCAAAGCTCCAGAATTCTCAGGATTCCGTTAACCTCATCAGATCATTTAGATTCCTGGTGAATCGGGCGTTCAACCGCATCCTGGAAGGCACCTGCGAGCAGAAGCCTCAGAGGTCGCAACCGCGCAAGGTCCGCAGACGAGATTAAGTGTACGGCCTGGCAAGAATCGAGAAGCAGGTGAATGAACCGCGAATACACCGGAAGGGACTGCCCCGGATTTGACGTGTCAACGCGTGGGACATTCGTGAGAGCACGGTACCAGGAATAGGTAGTGAGCTCTTGTTGTGTGGATGAGCTCCCCGGAGAAGGGAAATGACCGATGACACCATGAACGATTCCTGGGAAAACAGGCGTCGTTTCAAGCGCAAATATATGCTGTTCAAAATTCCAGCGTACGACGCGAAGACGCGACGATTCCTCGGACTCGTCCAGGACGTCACAGAGGGAGGGGTCCAGCTCTTCGGGGTGCAGGTCGAAATTGGCGCACATATGACGATCATCATCCAGGCATCGGATTACATCAGGAGCTCGCCGCTTCGCTTCGAGGCGGTTTGTCGATGGACCTCCCGTGAGAATCCCCATGGGTACTATGTCTCGGGATTTGAAATTTCGTCAATTTCCGACGAAGCGCGGGAGGACCTGCTCAGGCTGATAGAATTCGTGGCCCTCGGTTAAAGGGAACCGTTGCAGCAGGTGCAGAAGGTTCCGTCCGGTTTCCATGTGTGGAGGGCATGCATGCGAGGATGGTAGACCAGGGGGCGGGCGAGACGCCCGTCATTATCAACCGAGCGAAGCGTACATTATTGTTGGCAACCGTTATGTGATTCGATCGGGCTCCCATCCATCCGGTGATCCGGCAATGGCGGTCGGACATCGGCGGGAAGCTACTCTTCGAGAATCGTCGTAGGAGGGGCATGTTCCACTTGACCATCATCAGGCCTGACGGTCAGGAAGTGCACCAGGAGTTTATGGGCTACCAGACCGTTGTCGGTCGCCAGGAGAACGCGGACCTTTGCCTGGTGGACACCATGGTTTCCAGAAACCATTGTCTCATTCTGCGGGAAGGCAAAGGGTTCGTCATCAAAGACCTCCAGAGCCGGAACGGGACCTGGGTCAACGGGCGCCGCATCAGAAACCGGCGTCGAATCAGAAACGGCGACATTATACAGGTCGGACCCTTTAGGCTGGTTTTCCACCCTGATAGCGGCACCTTACCCCCTCTTCATTCGCAGACACTCGACATGAGCGGCCTCGAGCAAGAACGCTTTGTGCACAGATCGGAAGCCGAGCAAGTAGTCGAGCCCATCGGAATGATAAGCAACTACCTTTCCGAAACCTCCCACCGTTTGGACAAGGTTCCCACCAAAATCAGGAGGGAGCGACTCAACAGGAATCTGCTCACCCTGTATAGGATTACAGAAGAGCTCGTGGTCACCCAGGACCTTGACGACATTCTCGAATACATCATGGATCAGATATTCGAGATTTTTTCGCCGTCTCAGGCAACGATTCTTCTTCGGGAGGGCACGAGCAGACCCGTTCCCTGTAAGCAACGGACCGAAGGAGGCCAGAGTGTTGTCAGACCGATCAGCAACACCATCATTAACAGGATCCTGAAGGACCGCGTTGCGGTTCTCACCGACAACGCGTTGGAAGACCCGAGATTCGAGATGGGCGACAGCGTCGTCATAGACGGCATCCGGTCGGTCATGGCGGCCCCCATTTGGGAAAACCGCGAGATTCTCGGCGTCATTTACGTGGACAGCCTGGACATGATAGCAGGGTACTATTCCGAAGACCTTGACCTGCTGACCGCTATAGGCCATCAGACGGCTTTGGCCATACAAAGGTCGAGACTCAACGAACGCCTTCGGCAGGAGGCGGTGAAGAGCGCGGTCATACGGGAGAACCTCACGAGATTTCACTCGACCCAAGTGGTAGATCTTATTTTGAAGGGAGATGCCGACCTAGCGGTCCGAGAGACTGAAGCGACTATCTTCTTTTGCGATATTGTCGGGTTCACCTCCCTGTGCGAATCCACCTCCCCTCGGAGACTCCAAGAAATCCTCAACCTCTTCTGCAAGACGGTGAACCACATCGTGTTCGACGAGCAGGGCACACTCGACAAGTTTATCGGAGACGCTGCGCTGGCAATATTCGGAGCTCCCCTTCCCCAGGAAGACCACGCGACACGGGCGATTCGCGCTGCTATCCGCACGCGGGAGGCTCTCTCGAAGGCTCTTGGCACTCAACCGCCTGGATTGGCATTTCAGGTGCGGTACGGCATCAATACCGGTCAAGTGATCGTTGGCAATTTCGGGTCCGACGAGAGAATGGATTACACGGTGCTTGGGCACGCAGTGAATCTTGCTTCAAGGATTTGCCAGATAGCCGAGCCGGACCAGATTCTCGTAGGGGGCGACACGGTTGCCCACATAAAGACGCCCTACACGTTCGAGGTAGAAAGGCTCGGTTCCCGATCCCTTAAGGGCCTCAAGAGCAAGAAAGTGGTGTACGAGGTGAAAGGGTTCGCTGCCGGAAAGTAATAGGACAAGCCTCTTTTCCCTCTTCCTCACTGCATGCCAACCCCCTGACATTTTTCTCACTTGAAATTCTTCCGGATTTATGGTTAGCAGAGGGCCAATGAACAACCAATTCCCATCGCCGGGTCAGCCTTTCGAGTATTCACGCAGAGGGACTGTCATATGGTTTACAAGGCCTTCTTCGATGGATCGTGTTTCTTGCACAATTGCGGCATCGGCTATGTCATCCGCGACGGCAAGGGGTATCCCGTGTGCCAAGTGGGTGCCTATGCGGGCCGAGGAGACGCACTGAAAGCTGAATATCTTGCCCTCATGGCTCTCTTGGATCGCCTCGATCTCCTCAACATCCACGAGGCGGTCATACATGGTGACAGCCGCACCGTGGTCTGTCAGGTGAACGGGCAGATCAACACCCGCGAACGAAACCGCTTCCGAGACGCGATCCTTCGTATCCGGCGCTTCTTCCGTGAACATCCCGGCTGGCATCTCAAATGGGTGCCGCGCCATGAGAACGGCATGGCGGATGCGCTGGCCACGGAAGGCCTTACTGAGGTACGGATCCCCCAAAAGCGCCGGCGCCTTTATCAGGCAGGAGCAAAGCTTAACTCGCTTCCGTAGGCGGTAGTGGACAGTATCGTCTGCGCGCAGGCAGCTCGGGAGATCTCTCGGCACCATATTTCATAGAGCCGTGTGTGCAAGGGGCGCTTCGAAAAGCGCCCATCCCGCAAGACCAGTTGAAAACAAGAGTACCGGCGAGCCGCCGGCGCTACGAGAGATCCATTTCGTTAGAACAAAGGGCCCGCCACGCCCCCGCAAAAGCTCTATCCCGTGGCGCGCTGCCAATCGGGTGGAGAAACAGCGGATCAACCTTGCTCGAGCTTCACCTTGCTAAAGTCAATCGGTTCCTTGCATGCAGGGCACTTCTGAGGTTTGTCAAATTCGTCCGAGAAGATCTCGACTGGCTTTCCGCACTGAGGGCAGTCGAAAGTGACCGAGGAAAGACTCTTGTGGGCCTCAAAACCGGGGCAATGCTGCAGAGTGCTCATAGCACGACTCCTTCCCTTCGAGCGCATAGTTGATTTTTCCTCGAAGCCATCCGGCCTTCCATAACTATAATGTAGAGTGACTGGGCAGGCAACACCAAAGAACGAACGGTCATTGGCTTTTGACTGCGATGCATGCCACGCATGTTCAATGCGTGGCAGCACAGAGCTACATCTCTAAGTGGTCGACGGCACACATACGGTACCGTATCCGCACCGCGGTGTACGTGGTGAGCGCTTCGTTGGCACTGTAGGGGCGGGCCTCGTGCCCGCCCTGGGCACCCACAAGGGGTGCCCCTACGTCGTGGCAGACTACGTGACCGTATTTAGGAAATGGAGCACTAAGTTTGACAGGAAAAAAACCGGTAATGGCGCTTGACATGGGGAGTAAGTCCACTATATTTGGATGTTAGGGTGAGTTTTTTCCCGAATCTCTTGGGTGTACGCGGAGCAAATGTGGGAATTCGCGGATTTAGCACCCAGCCTGTTCGCATTTCACGCACGAGTGGAGACATATACAATGGCTGATGAAGTCGACAAAAAGGATGATTTTCCCGAGGAAGAATCCCTCAAGCCCCAGCAGATCAACTATGCGGACATTCCGGACGTAATGCCCCTGCTTCCGGTACGGGATGTGGTGATCTTCTCATATATGATTCTCCCTCTCATGGTGGGAAGAGAGAAATCCATCAAGGCCGTAGAGAAGGCGTTGGAGAAGGACCGGCTGCTTTTCCTCTGTACGCAGAAGCTCTCAGGGGAAGAGGACCCAAGCCCGGAAGACATCTACTCCATAGGGACCGTGGCGATGGTCGTCAAGATGCTGCGACTCCCGGATGGCAGGGTGAAGATCCTTGTCCAGGGTCTGGCAAAGGCGCGCATCGTCTCGTACGTGCAATCTGAAGATTTCTTTGCGGTCCGAATCGAAAAGATCCCGGAGCCTTCCGCGACGCAGATTACTATCGAGGTGGAAGCCTTGATGCGTTCAGTGAAGGAGAATTCGGAAAAGATCCTCCAGCTTAGGGGCATCATCTCGCCCGATGCCGTGGCAGTCTTGGATTCCATTGAGGATCCGGGCCGCTTGGCCGACTTGGTGGCCTCGAACCTGAAGCTTCGCGTCGATGAATCTCAGGCCATCCTCGAGGTTTTCGACCCGATCGCGCGACTCCGCAAGGTCAATGAGCTACTCTCGAAGGAGTTGGAGCTGTCGGCTATGCAGGCGAAGATCCAAACCCAGGCAAAGGAAGAGATGGGCAAAACTCATCGCGAATACTTCCTGAGAGAACAATTAAAGGCTATTCAGAGCGAGCTCGGAGAAATAGACGAAAAAACTAAAGAAATTGAAGAATTTCGATCAAAAATCGCCAAGGCGCGAATTCCGAAGGAAGTGGAGAAGGAAGCGGAAAAGCAGCTCAGCCGCCTTGCTCAGATGCATCCGGATGCAGCGGAGGCCTCGATCATTCGGACTTACCTGGACTGGATCGTTGAGCTTCCCTGGTCAAAGTCCACTCGTGACAAGCTAGACATCAAGAATGCGAAAATCATCCTGGACGAGGATCATTACGACCTGGAAAAGGTCAAGGACAGGATTCTTGAATACCTCGGCGTTCGCAAGCTCAACAAGAACATGAAGGGGCCGATTCTGTGTTTTGTGGGACCTCCGGGGGTGGGCAAGACCTCTCTCGGCAAGTCCATTGCGAGAGCCCTTGGAAGGAAATTCACCCGTATCTCCCTGGGGGGCGTGCGGGACGAGGCGGAAATCCGCGGTCATCGCCGGACGTACATCGGGGCCCTTCCCGGCCGGATCATCCAGGGTCTTAAGACTGCGGGGTCTAACAATCCCGTGTTCATGCTTGACGAGATAGACAAGGTGGGGGCCGATTTTCGGGGAGACCCGTCAGCAGCGTTGCTGGAGGTCCTGGACCCCGAGCAAAACTTCGCGTTCAGCGACCACTACCTCAATGTTCCTTTCGATCTGTCAAAGGTTATGTTCATCACGACAGCGAATGTGGCTGATACCATCATCCCGGCACTCAGGGACAGGATGGAGCTGATCGAGCTATCCGGGTACGTGGATGAAGATAAGCTGAAGATTGCCAGACAGTTTCTCATTCCTCGACAGATCAAGGAAAACGGGATTAGAGCTCAGGATTTCGACATTACGGACGAGGCGATCCTCGGAATCGTTAACCAGTACACCCGCGAGGCAGGTCTACGCAACTTGGAGCGGGAGATCGCGAATCTCTGCCGGAAGATAGCCCGAAAGATAGCGGAGGGCGAAAAGAAGGTTCCCCGGATCACCGCGAAGAATCTCAGCAAATTTCTTGGGGTGCCACGGTTTCAACCTGATACCGAGAAAAGAGAAGACGAGGTTGGGGTCGCCACGGGTCTCGCCTGGACGCCATACGGGGGAGACGTGCTCCACATTGAGGCCACTCCCATGGAGGGCAAGGGGAATCTTCTGCTGACCGGTCAACTGGGAGATGTCATGAAAGAGTCCGGGCAGGCAGCCCTCTCGTATTTCCGTTCCAGGGCCGCAGCATTCGGCATGAAGGACAAGTTCTATTTCTCCAAAGACATCCATGTTCATGTGCCCGCAGGAGCCATACCGAAGGACGGGCCTTCAGCAGGGGTGACCATGGCCACTGCCTTGGTGAGCGCTCTGACCGGCATACCGGTGAGAGCGGATGTGGCTATGACCGGAGAGATCACTTTGAGAGGCCGCGTGCTTCCCATAGGCGGCCTTCGTGAAAAGTCGCTGGCCGCGCTTCGGGCAAAGATCCCCACGGTCATAGCTCCTGAACAAAACAGGAAGGACCTGGACGAGATTCCCAAGCACATCCGTCGCAGACTGCAGTTCAAGTTCGTGGACCACATGGACCAAGTGCTGAAGATCGCCCTGACGGAAGACCCGGAAACCCGCATGGAATCGAAGGCGCGGAAGTCGGGACAGCCCGATAGTTCCTGGACCGAAAGAGCCGAGAACGAGCCGGAAAAGGTTGTTGCACAAAAACGTGCAACAAGGCGAAGAACAGGTGTCAATTCAGTGGTTCGCCACAAAGAGTGAAGGGCAGCCAGCGGACGATGCACTTCATCACACTCATCTATGTTGGTGTCCTGGCCCTCGGAATAGGGTGGGTTATCTACCGGTTGTGGGGCTACGTCCGAGCTGAGAAGGAGCGGGAAGAGGAGATCTCTACGATGCTCCTGACGGATGACCAATTCAAGGCCTATTTGAGAGGGATCAGGGAACAGGAAGGAGAAAACCCGACCGGCACTTCGGAAGAAGCACAAGAATGTTCTCAAGGGAAGACGCACCGCTCGGATGGAGAGCCGGTTTCGTGAGCACAGCACTGTACGGGCCGGTTCATGACCGCTACTGCGCTGGGGGCTCATGCCATCACAGCAAGTGATGGTATCCCCTTTCCTTGAGAATCTTCTGCACGTGTTTTACATCCTGTGCGCGGTCCTTCTTGCACACGAGGAGAGCGTCAGGAGTGTCCACCACGATCACGTCTTCCAGGCCTATGAGTGTGATGAGCTTATGGGGCGAGGAGACAATGCAGCCCGTACTTTCGAGTGCGATCAGCTCTCCACGTGACACGTTGCCGGATTCGTCCCGATCCCATACGTTTTCTACGGACGACCAGCAGCCTACGTCGTTCCAATCCACATCGATGGGAATCACAAGAACATTATCCGCCCGCTCCATAATTCCGTTGTCAATGGAAATCGACTCGATGCGCTCGTACACTCTCATCAGGGCTTCTGATTCCCGGCGCGTGTTGAGTTGGGGCAGGGCTTCCCGCATGGCCGTGCTCAGGTACGGGAGATGACGGTCGAAAGCCCGTGTGATATCGGAGACCTTCCACACAAACATCCCGCTGTTCCACAGATACGATCCTGATTGCAAGTACGTTTGTGCAGTCACGAGATCAGGCTTTTCTACGAACCGGTCCACGCGATAGGCTGCCCGTGAGGTCGAGTTTGCGTGCGGCACACCCAATTGAATATATCCGTACCCGGTCTCCGGACGAGTGGGAACTATGCCGAACGTCAGCAGATAGGCCCCCTGAGAGACTATTTCTATTCCCCATTCGAGGATCTCGAGAAACTCCTGTTCCCTGCCAATGAGGTGATCCGCCGGGAGAACCACCATGATCGCATCCGGATCCCTCTTCTGCAACTTGAAGGCCGCCAACGCGATGCAAGCGGCCGTGTTTCGCCCCATGGGCTCAACAAGAATCATCTCGTTCGGAACTTCCTCGAGCTCCGCTCGGATATCCGCTTCTTGCTGCGGGGTAGTGATCACCAGGATCCTGTCAGTGGGGATTTTCCACCGGATTCTGTCCACGGTGGCTCGGATCATGGTGCGATCGTCTACTATTTTGAGAAGCTGCTTCGGGCGACCGTGTCTGCTCTCCGGCCAAAATCGGGTCCCGCTACCCCCTGCCATGATGACGCCGTAAATCATCCCTCACCACCACGAAATAGGGAAACTGGTCTTCTTTCACTCGCCCTGTCGAACAGGGAAATTCCTCATCAGTCAGAGGCATTGCCGGAACACCCAGCGGACATATGCGCGCTCGGGTACCCAAGCCTGGACCATTTCCTGTCGAAGGGATTGTAATCAGGCTCAAGATACTTGAGCATTTCTTGCCGAGTCCTGTCCATGAGCTCGGGAACGTCCTCGACACCGAGGCCTTCCGTAGCGATGGGATTGCCTATGGAGACCTTGATGTGGCCGGGTATAAAAATGCATGTTTTCCGCGGTAAGACGTGAAATGCTCCATTGCACACAACCGGAAGGATCGGAATCCCGGTCTGCACCGCGAGCATGAACGGCCCTTTCTTGAACGGCTGCAAATGAGGATTCTTGCTTCGGGTCCCTTCAGGATAGATGAGAACGGACCATCCGTCTTTTAGCTTCGAAGAAGCACTTTTGAGCGCTTGTACGGCCTTGGTCGGATCGGACCTGTCCAAGGATATGGCTCCGGTTTTTCCCAGGGCCCATCCGAAAAGCGGAATCCGCAGCAACTCTTTTTTGATCACCCACCGGAAACGTACAGGGAGCATCGTGATCAGCGCGAGGATGTCTGCGTTACCTTGATGGTTCGGCGTAACGATGTAGGACGCGCCCGGCACCACCCGCTCTCTGCCCTCGACAGAAAAAGAGAGGCCCATGGCCCGATAAACCACCGCGCACCACCAGACAGCCATCCGAAACGTTGCTTTTCCTCCCTTTGGGAAAAGGCCAACTATGAGAATGGGAAAGGCCAGAAGCGGTGTGAATATCACGAGTGCGAGAATCGTCAGTGCAAGTCTTGGCACCAGCCTGATCGAGAAACGTTTCTCCGTTGAGCCGTGGGTAGCGGTTGAGACTTTTGCTCCACCGTGTTTCTTCATGGGCAACTGTCCTCTCCTGACAGCGACGCGAGCGTGTTTTCGTTCGGGGACGCACGATCCCCAGGCACAAACAAATTCCGGCAATGACTATATACCACGGAACACGAAGCCGGAGACAGATTTGTACGCAAATGCTTCATTCACCTTCGCAGCCGGGAACAGAACTCGATCGCTGCCGTGCCTCTTCGGGTGGGGCGACGATGCTCTTACGCTGCCCTCCGTGGCTCACTTTACTGCCAAGGCCTTGACCTCTTTTCAATGACATCCACTGCATCACGTCATGCTCCCGCGATGTCTATACTGTTCGCGCCGAAATCGGTATACTGCTTTCGCTTGTTGGAGGCTCTGCAACGAACTCTGCTGAATCCGGCAGGGGGCACCGTGGAAGAACGAGATCTGACAAAACTGAGAATTGATCGTGAACCGCAGCAGTATTATCTCGAGAGAAGGCGGCGGTCGAAGCTCGTCTGGTGGGCGAGCATCGCGGTTGCGATTCTTTTGGCCGCAAGTGCTCTCTATTGGTCAGGCCTTCTGGCTCCACGGGTGGACGCGCCTGTGGCGCGAGCGTCGCTTATGTTTCCATCCCGAGCTCTCACCATGCTCAATGCAAGCGGATACGTGGTGGCCCAAAGGAAGGCAGCCGTATCCTCAAAGGCCACGGGCAGATTGCAGAAATTGTACGTGCAGGAAGGCAGTCATGCACGCAAAGGAGAGGTTCTCGCACAATTGGAGAACAGGGACCTTCATGCATTGCTGGAGGAAGCCGAAGCCGGCTTAAGAGTCGCCGAAGCGACGTTGAAGAATGCTGAAGCCGAGCTCAAAGACGCGACCCTCAATTACGAACGGTTGAAATCCCTGCGCGAGACCGGTTCAATCTCACAACAAGCCTTCGATACCGCTGAAGCCAGGTACAAGAAGGCCGTGGCATTGGACCGATCTGCTCGAGCCGGCATAGAACGGGCTCGTGCGTCACTGAACGTTGCGGAAGTCAACTTGGAATACTCGCTGATCCGGGCTCCCTTCGACGGGGTCGTCCTCACCAAGGACGCAGAGGAAGGCGAGGTTGTAGCTCCTTTCGGAGCATCTCTCAACGCCAAAGCAGCGGTTGTCACCATGGCTGATATGGATTCGCTCATGGTGGAAGTGGATGTGGCCGAATCGAGCATTTCCAAGGTCCGGACCGGAGCACCTGTAGAAATCAGTCTGGACGCGTTTCCCCAGGAGCGCTTTCCCGGAGTCGTGCAAATGATCGTGCCAACGGCAGACCGTTCCAAGGCAACGGTCCTGACAAAGGTGAAATTCGACCGAATCGATGAGCGAATACTCCCGCAGATGAGCGCCAAAGTCGCTTTTCTCTCCCGCCCTCTGGCCGCGGGCGAAAGCCGTCCTTTCCTGGGGGTTCCGGATTCCGCGATCGTGTCGAGAGGCGACCGGAAGATCGTCTTCCGGGTGGACAAGGACAGCGCTCGCGAAACCCCCGTCAAGACAGGGAGAACCTGGGGAGATACCGTGGAGATTCTCGATGGGCTCAAGGAGGGCGACGTTGTAGTCGTCAAACCGGCAACAGGCTTGAAGGACGGGAGCAAGGTAAGGACCCGGGAATGACGCATGACTCAGAGGAGGACAGGACGCTCGTCAGGATCCATGGCGTATCCAAGTCCTATACCAGAGGACTCCAGAAGATTCCCGTTCTTCGGGGCATCTCGCTGACCGTGGAAGTGGGTGAATTCCTAGCTCTGATGGGACCTTCCGGCTCGGGGAAGACCACTCTCCTCAACCTTATCGCAGGCATAGACAGCCCTGATGAGGGAATCATCGAAGTTGGCGGAATTGACATCGGCCAATTGGGGGAATCGAGTCTTAGCAGTTGGAGGGCGAACAACGTCGGGTTCATCTTCCAATTCTACAACCTCATCCCTGTCCTTACCGCACTGGAAAACGTTCAGCTTCCTCTGTTGCTGACAACACTTTCACGAAGAGAACGTAAGGAGCATGCGATAGCTGCGCTCGAAGCCGTGGGCTTATTGGACCGCATGGACCACTATCCGTCTCAACTTTCCGGCGGCCAGCAGCAGCGTGTGGCAATCGCGCGGGCTCTGGTGACCGATCCACTGCTTCTCGTCGCGGACGAGCCTACAGGAGACTTGGACAAGAGATCCGCGACGGAGATCCTGAATCTGCTCGATGAGCTCAACGACCTTTTTGAGAAGACGATTATTATGGTGACCCACGATCCTCGAGCTGCGAGGAAATCGAAGAGAATCCTCTACCTCGACAAAGGAGTGCTGGCTTATTCGCTCAAGGATGAATTATGACCGACCGGTGCCATTCTGCAACGTGTCGAGAGCACAGTGTCGGAAGGTCACAGGTCGGGGCTTCCTTCCCGGTCCAAAGCACGTCCGTGCAACCGCTTCTGCTGTTCATCCCACTTGATCCTGGCTTCAGAGGGCGGCGGTATGAGCTTCGACAGGGTCTTTACCCCGGGAATATAGCGTGAGGCCCATCCTTCGGGCTCTTCTTCCTCGAATCCGGCCTTGATGAAATCTGCAGTTCCTGTGGTTGCGCAGGACGAGAGAAGGGGCAGGGAGCAGAGTGCGCCCAGGAGGAGTAAGGAGGATAATCTCATCGAAAAGTACCCCGCTTCCTGATAGGTTGGTCCGCTGACCACAACCAGGTCGAGCTTATATCGATCTCTACTTGAAACTACAAGAAAAATCTGGTGGAGCACCGAGAAATTTCCACGATTCCAACATGCCGCAACCGTGGCCTCAATTTCAGGGGATGGTGGAACGGTAATATGTTTATTATTATACCAAATGTCGTTCCCCAGTACTCGTCCCCTTTTCCCTGACTGCCGAGCCGACACTTTCGACTTGACGGTTCCTATGGTAAATTGCGAAAATCGTTCCAGCGTGCAGGGTGAGCTCGCGCACGAAAACCATTTCGTTTCTCATAGGACGAGAGAGATTCCTCCGGCGGATTGGCGATCTCGTTTCGCCGCGATCCAGGGATGGACGGAACCCTGACTTTAGCCACGCGGGTACGCTGTGCCATGAGAATTCTTGAGGGCAAGACAGAAGACGCTGTCACAAAGGGCCTGGCTAGACAGATCGTGGTTGCTGACGCGGAGGGGTTTGTCCTTGACAACAGGGGGTCTCTTTACGACCCGGATCAGTTGGTTTCTGTCTTCATGTCAACAGAAAGACACATGGAGGACGGAGCCAAGCGTCTCGCGTTCGGTCCCATCGTAGAGTGCGACTTCCGGCTCACTGGGACCGACGTTACTATTGGTTGCCGTAGAGTGTTCACGCCTGACCGCGGATGTCTTGTCATCGTAGTTGTGCCCATGGGAGTTTCGTACGGACTTATTATTTCCGATGTAATACGAAGGTTCATCAAGTACGTGGAAGAACAACGCTCCGTCCTGGGCACGTGAGAGCGCCGGGGAGGCAGGTTTCCTGTTTCTGTGCCTCTGCGAGGAGAGGCTGAGTGAATCGGCGCAATACAACCAAAAGATATCGAGCTCTTCCTCCTCTTGCGGAGCAGGGAGGGGTCAAGGCAGTACGAGATGACATCGCAAAACTTCGTCGTCTTTTCCATCGCGAATCAGAGATATGCTCTGAACCTGGAAAGTGTCCGGAGAATCGTTCGCGCAGTAGAGGTGACACCCCTCCCTGATGCTCCGGAGCCGATTCTCGGCGTCATAGATGTGCAAGGCCAGGTGATCCCGGTTGTTGACACTCGAAGGCGTCTGGGACTGCCGTGCCGGGAGATTGAGCTGAGCGACCAGTTTATTATCGTTCAGGATAGCGATCTGACTCTCGCGTTCGTCGCTGACGAGGTCCTGCCCGTCATGGAGGTCCCGGAAGCCCAGGTCGCCTCTTCGGACCGCTTGCTTCCAGGAGAAGGGATGGTAAGAGGTCTAGCCAGAGTGGACGACGGAATGATCGTCGTGCTCTCCACGGAGAGGCTTCTGTCCCGGGAAGAGAAGCAGGACGTTTCCAGCGCTCTGGTGGAGGCAGTTGAGGCGATGCAATGACAACGCTGGGCGTCTCCGAAGCGTATCTGGACGAGATTTCCAAAGCTGTGGCCTGTCATTACGGCCTCAATTTCCCCAAAGACCGGTGGGGGGATCTGGCGAGGGCCATGGTACGAGCCGCATCGGAGTTGGGCTTCGAGGATCCCCATTCGCTGGCAAAGTGGATCCTCCAGTCCCCGTTCCAAGAAAGTCGCATCGATGCCTTCGTCGGATATATTACTATAGGCGAGACTCACTTCTTCCGAGACGAGAAGCTCTTTCGCCTCCTCGAATCGGAAATTCTCCCCGAATTGATAGCATCCAGGGCCTCTAATGGAAGGTGGATTCGAATTTGGAGTGCCGGCTGCGCTACGGGTGAAGAGCCATACTCTGTGGCTATTGTTCTGAGCAAGTTGATCGAGGATATGAGCTCCTGGAACGTGACGATTCTTGCCACCGACATCAACAGACGGTTCCTTGAAAAGGCAAAGCAAGGCGTGTACAGCAGTTGGTCGTTTCGATCTGTGTCTCCCTGGTTCATAGACCGGTACTTCGTTCAGGTGAGCCAATCCTCCGAAATACTGCCAGAATTCAGGAAAATGGTGAGCTTCGAGCGGCTCAATCTGGCCAAGGATTCTTTCCCTCTCCTTGCCAATAACACGTTTGCAATGGACGTGATCTTTTGCAGGAACGTCCTGATGTATTTCACGGAATCCTTCCAACAGCACGTAGTCGAGAAACTCTGCGACTGCCTGGTGGACGGAGGGTCGCTCATCGTCACACCAGCCGAGGCAGCGGTCATACGCCATCCGCAGCTCGTTCAGGAATGCCGAGGGGGGGCCATTACTTTCAGGAAGATACCGCAGCGTACGGTTCTCCAGGAGAAGAACCCCTTTATTTGGGAGCTCACACTGCCGGCCATGACGCATCCCGAACCCGTCACAGCATGGCAGCCAGCGGCGCTAAGCCCGGATCTCACGAGTACTTCTGAGCCCGTGGTTTCTCCTCCCCCTGCCCCGCCCGCCACCCCGGACGCGGAGATGGATACACTCAACTCCTGCGAGGGAAAGAGCAATCCGTACCGAGACGCTCTGCAATGCTATGAATCGGGACAGTACTTGGAGGTAGTGGATCGCCTCACCACCGTCCTGGCAGATCCGGCACTCGACCTGGGCGAGCGCTGTGCATCCATGACTCTCTTGTGCAAAGCGTACGCCAATCTCGGGGACCTCTCCAGGGCACTGGAATGGTCCGAGAAAACTGTCTCCATGGACAAGCTCAATCCTCGCAGCCATTACTTCCACGGCTCGCTTTTGCAGGAGCTAGGACGACTCCAAGAGGCGGTCGTGTCCATGAACAAAGCAGTCTTTCTGGACCCCGATCTCGTAGTCGCGCACTTTGCGCTCGGAAACATCTTTCGACAGCTTGGAAAGCCCAAAGAATCCGAACGGCACTTCAGAACCGCTCTCGTCATATTGAGCGCGCAGGACGAGCACGACGTAGTGCCTGCTTCGGACGGTCTCACTGCCGGGAGGCTGACTGAAATCATTGCGTCGACCTCTCGGAAGGAAGGAACCCATGCACGACGAAGAAACTCCCACGGGTCAGCTTGAAGGAAGCAGCGGTCAAGCCGCAGTCGCACAAATGCCCCAGGACAACGTGACAATCGCTGAAGCCGATCTGGCAAACCCGGTCGCTAGCCTTTCACAGGAAGAGAAAAAACGAATCCTGCGGGAACGTGCCAGAAAGCTTGCTTTGAAAACCGAGGACAGGGATGCCGAAGAGAAGTACCTGTCGGTGATCGAGTTTGCCCTATCTCACGAACGGTACGCCTTGGAGATGCAGTACATCCGCGAAGTCTATCCTCTCAAAGGCTTGACTCGGATTCCGTGCACTCCATCCTTTGTGCTGGGCATATTGAACGTCCGGGGACAGATTATGTCGGTTACGGACATCAGGGAGTTTTTCGACCTGCCAAAAAAGGAAATGACGAATTTGTCTCGCGTCCTCATCGTGAAGAGCCATACGATGGAGTTGGGTATCCTGGCCGACGAGGTGCTTGGGGAGCGAAAGATCCCTCTGCGCGAGGTGCATTCAGGTCTTGTATCGGGGAACCTTCGCGAGGATTTCGTACGGGGAGTAACGAAGGACCAGTTGATCGTCCTGGACGCTCAGGGGCTTCTGTCTGAGAGGGCGCTCGTCGTTCACCAGGAGGCAGGAGACTGACGGTTTCTTAATGCTGGGGGTCAGGTCTTGTTTTTTGACGAATGCATGATGACGGTGGTCGGTCAACAGGGCACTGGCCTGGCCGAGACGGAGCATGCGAGATTAAGAGGTGACAGGAAGATCAAGAAACAAGACCTGACCCCTTGTCCCTACGGGACAAACCCGCATTTCTCTTCTCGGACGAGAGGAGCCCTGCGATACGCAAACAGCTTTGCCCATGCTGATTCGGTCGCGGAAGCGTGTCGAGGCTTCTGGACGGTCCATTCGGAATCATTCTTCAGCCGCATGCTTACCGGACCTTGGGCCCGTTCCGCGGGCGGGGTTCGCCTTGGTCCGTACGCAGCCTTGTTCGGAATCTGAGCCGATTCTCTCGACTTCATGGATCCGTTATCACTGGGAGACCGCCCAATTGATTCCAGTGCTGCTTGTTTTCGCGGACCGATCTTCCCGCGTCCGCTGGTAGCATCTATCGGAGTCGGAAAGCGGGGATTGCGAGCCAGAGTCCCTCCTGGAGTCCCTTGGAGCGGGTAGATACCCGCGGAAACGAATCCCATTTGCTCGAAGCTCACTCCCAGATCAATCCTGTACTTTCGCTCGGGGTGGCTCCGATCTGCGACAGCCAAGACAATCAGGCCGTCGATCACGCGAGCAGACTCGATGATCAGATCCGATCTGGCCGTCCGGGGCTCAGGGGGTGCTTTGGTTGTGACCGGGTGGGATGATGACGCGGTCTGCTTGGGCGATGGCTTTCTTTCTGTCACTGCTGAAGCGGGAGGCTGCTTCTTGGGGGGAGTCCATTCATCGAGGAACGCGATGAGGTACGTTCCCATCCTTTTGATCCGCATGTTCGGCACTGCCGCACCGCCGAAGTCGAGCACCACGTGGGCGCCGGTGGGAGATTCGGCCACCTGAACCTTCAGGCCCCCATTGTGCGCGGGAGGGATTGGCTTGAGACCCGGGTCGGGACGGGCCCCAGTCACATCTATCACGAGGCGTGGTGGCCGATCGAGTCGGAAGCTGTTATATTCCTGCACTTCTTGCGAGCACTTCACAATGACCCGTTTGAGATCGGGGGTGACGGAGACTTCGGTGACGGTGTTGGCTGCAGTGGCGCAATGGATACCGGAGAGAGCGGTGAAGAGGATCGCTCCGAGGAGGGTAAGCAGAATGGCTCGTGACAGAAAGGCCATCGTACGGGCTCCGGTACGTGCACTGCAGAAGGGCTGTAACTGTGTCTTACAAGCTATATCGGATAGCTACGTCCATTTCTGAATGTATCATATCATATTTGACCCTTGTCGGTCAATGGTGTTGGGGGCTTTTTTGGCTGTTCTTTCGCTCCCGCCCTTGCCGAGTACGATTTTCAGCCTTGACAAGACGCGCCTCCTGAGAGATGATGAGGGGATCGATAAGGAGAGCGCCGTGGAAAATTCCGCGGCACCGGGCGTGTTCCCCGATAGCTCAATCGGCAGAGCGGGTGGCTGTTAACCACTAGGTTGTAGGTTCGAGTCCTACTCGGGGAGCCAAAATTCAATCCGCTGATTTCAGCGGTTCTTGTTTAACGCAAGGCCCCGTGGGGTGATCCCCTCGGGGTCTCGTCGTTTCCGGCGTGCCCACGCCGACTTACGCCCGCCCGCACATTTACCCTGATTCTCCGTTTCGAAGCCCGCAGTCCGGGGGCCGGGTGCAACCCTGGTGGTTACGGGCGCTCACCGAAAATGTCCCTTCCGAATTCTCCCGTTCTCCGTTTTTCGACCCCCCTTGTTTAACAGCCCGACTGCATCCGGACATCCGCTTCGACATTTCGAACTCCCCTCCGGTAGGTATCTGCCGAAAGCCGGACCAGTGGGTCCGGCGCAAGCGGATTACCAGACAGCGGAAACGGCCGTGAGATCGGAGACCGTTGTGGGTGCCGGCGGCATCGCCTTCGGGTGGTGTCGGACGGGCTCCAACGGTCTTCTCGACG
>Ga0067045_1028823_pt1 | contig 27070 bp, 26 predicted proteins | sample TerdegcTABiofilm_FD_59184 | JGI IMG/M metagenome (GOLD analysis project Ga0067045, IMG submission 59184) | Combined Assembly of (Gp0054472, Gp0054536) Wastewater bioreactor microbial communities from Singapore -Terephthalate degrading... | reverse complement strand
TGTCCAAGTGCCTAATTCTATTCCCAATGATGAAGTCGCAAGATCAAAAGGATCGGGTATCTATGGCTTCAACTGGTGGGTGAATGGCATCAAGCCTGATGGTCATAGGATGTGGGATAATGCGCCTCCAAGAACGTATTTTGCAAATGGTTTGCATAACAATATCTGCATCATAATCCCCGAATGGAATATGATTATCGCAAGGACAAATAAAAATGGCAGTCCAAGTGATTTTGATAAGGTTATGGATGGTTTCTTTGGCTTGCTTAGTGAGGCTGTAAAAGCAGAAAGGTGATTACATGAAAGTTGGGAGCGCAAAGGTTGATATTACACCGCCATTGAATATACCGTATCTTGCCTACGTGCCAAGACAGGGGAAGTTTAAGGGTATCCATGATTCGCTATATTCAAGGGCGTTTGTCTTTGATAACGAGGAAACTAAACTAGCCCTGATTTCTGCTGACTCGATAGGATTCAGCAACGATATATTAGGCGCAGGACGTAGCTTTATAAAAGAGGTGCGCAAGCGTATATTTGATAGAACAGGAATAGAAAATATAATGCTTGCAACGACGCATGCACATTCTACACCTGAAACGACAGGTATAACCCGTTTGCTTGATGTTCTCTGTGCTGATAAATGGCTCGATGTGCTGATTGATCAGATTGCGACATCTGTGGAGTTGGCTTGTAATGATATGTTGGAAATGTCAATTAAAGCTGGAATCGGAGAAGCAAAAGGCATTGCAAAGAATCGCAGAAAAAGCCACATATCACTTGACGAACAAAGAGCAAAGGGTTATATTGATGAGACTGTTGGAATACTTCTATGTGAATCGTCAGACAGATCAGACGTTTTGATAAATTTTTCAACGCATCCTGTAACTGTGCAAGTTCAACCTTTGGTTTCGGCAGACTATCCGGGTGTTGCAACAAAATTGGTTGAAAACGTGATAAAGGGCTGCCGAAACTGCGCCTTTCTGCAAGGCTCTGCTGGTGATATAAACCCGATTCGTGATGATACAAGGGATTTCAGAGATGTTGAATTATATGGAAATATTTTGGGTGGAGAAGCGATAAAAGTTTTATCACAATTACAAGCACCGAATATAGATCCTATGAAGCCAATTTTAGGCGCAATATCAAAGATAATTGAAATGCCATCAAGAGATTTGCCCGATCCAGAGCCTTTTATGCAAGCGAGACTTAATGCTTTAAAGGAAGCGGATTCAGCTAAAGATGATGAGGCAAGGAATAAAGCCTTGAGAATAGCAGGATATAATCAGGAAATACTGAAACGCATTGAACGAGGAACAGACTCAATATTTGCTGAAATACAGGTGTTTCGTATCGGTGATGTCGCTATTGTAGGCATTCCGGGTGAGATGTTTGTTGGGCTAGGCTTGCAGATAAAGCATGAATCGCCTGCACTTTATACATTCATTTCAGAGACAACAAACGACTGGATTGGCTATATACCAACTGTCGGCACTTATGCAGAAGGCGGTTACGAAATTCACCCGGGTCCATGGTCAATGACCAATGAAGCAGGTGGGCAGATGATTGTTGAGACTGCGGTTGGGTTGATAAGGGAGTTGTTGAAATTATAAAGGAATTTAGTTCATAAATAAAATTATATGGAGGATTTAAATGAATAAAATCAAAGTAGTCCTAGTCGGTTGCGGGGGAATGAGCGGGGCATGGCTTGGAGTGGCGAAAAATATGCCAGAAGTTGAGATGGTAGGTTTTGTAGATATAATAGAAAATAATGCCAAAAAGAGAGTGCAAGATTTCGGCTTTAATAATGCTGTGATTGGAACTGATATGAAGGCTGTCTTAGATCAAACAAATCCTGATGTCATATTCAACTGCACAATTCCAGAAGCACATTATCAGGTAACAATGGATGGGCTAAATTACGGTTGCCATGTTTTCAGCGAAAAGCCCCTTGCTGACTCAATGGAACATGCAAAAGAAATGGTTGAAACTGCTGAAAAAGTAGGCAAGATATTCGCTGTCATACAAAATCGTAGGTATGATCCAAACATCAGAAGGTTGCGTAATTTCTTAGAATCAGGTAAAATTGGAAAAATAACAACAGTTAATTGTGATTTCTATATCGGCGCGCATTTCGGCGGATTCCGAGACCACATGGAACACGTCCTTTTGCTTGATATGGCGATACATACTTTTGATGCTGCAAGGTTTATTACAAACACTGACCCTGTCTCTGTTTATTGCAAGGAATGGAATCCCTATGGCTCATGGTATGATCATGATGCCTCTGCAATAGCAATATATGAAATGACAGATGACATTGTTTATACGTATCGTGGCAGTTGGTGTTCTGAAGGTTTGAATACAACATGGGAAAGCGATTGGCGCATCATCGGTGATAAAGGCTCTGTCAAATGGGATGGCGGAGGAAATATGCAGGCACAAGTTGTTGTAGAAAAAGGCGGATTCCTCTCAAAATTGGAAAATGTTGAGATACCAGCTTTTGACGCAGGCGCAAAAGTCGGTGGACATGATGGGCTTATAAAGGAATTTATACGTTGCGTCCAGACAGGTGAAATCCCTGAAACTGTTGGCTCAGATAATATAAAAAGCCTTGCGATGGTCTTTGGTGCTATTGAGAGTTCAAAGTTGAGAAGGGCTGTTGCTATTTAATATGGGAGGAAATTACATGCTAACTGACATTAAAATAAAACCAGATTACAAAGCCTTTTTGTCAAATTTAAGGCGTGAAGGCACTCCCAAACGTGTGCATTTTATGGAACTTTTCCTAGATGGCGAAATTAAAGCAAATATTATCAATCGCTATGGTATCGGAAAAAGTATTCCAGAAGATGATCCATATCGCTATTGGAAAATGGAAATTGAACTACAAAGGTTTCTCGGTTATGATTACGTTGCCTGTGGAATAGAAGGCTTTGGGTTTCCAAGAGATGTATTTACAGCAGAAGATACAACAACAGAAGAAGGACAAAAAAGAGCCATACGTCATTGGACTGACGAACATAAGGGACCTGTCAATAGCTGGGAGGATTTTGAAAAATATCCCTGGCCTAAATCCGAAAATTATACAACAACGACGCTTGAATGGCTATCAGCAAATCTTCCTGATGATATGTGCATAGTCGCTGGATGCCATAGCATTTTTGAGCAAGTCACATGGTTGATGGGCTATGAGTTTCTTTGTCTTGCGATCCATGATATGCCAGATCTTGTTGATGCAATGTTTGAGAAAATCGGCAAGCTATTTAACGAGGTTGCTGAAATACTCGTTCAGTTTGATAGAGTGAAAATCTTATTTGGTGGTGATGACATGGGTTTCAACACTCAACCTATGGTATCGCCTGAGATATTGATAAATAAATCATTCCCTTGGCATAAAAATAACGCTGAAATTGCACATAAAGCGGGGAAACTTTACTTGCTTCACGCTTGCGGAAACCTTGTTCCATTGATGGATAGTCTGATAAACTATGTCAAAATAGATGGTAGGCACTCTTACGAAGATGTAATCGAGCCTGTTACATTGGCAAAGAAAAGATATGGTTCGCAAATAGCGATTATTGGAGGGATAGATGTCCATTTTCTATGCACAGCCAGCGAAGAACAGATAAGGAAGCGAGTCAGAGAAACGCTTGATGAGTGTATGCCCGGTGGTGGATATTGTCTTGGATCAGGGAATAGCGTTACTAACTATATCCCCGTTAATCATTATCTTGCAATGATGGACGAGGGAAGAAAATACTGTTCATAAAATCGTTAAATATCACATATCGAAATTTAAAGGACGCAATTAATGAAAATTATAAAAGCAAATCAAAATATGGATATTGCGCCCAAATGGGCATTACTTGAGCGTGAATTAATTGACAAAATTAATTTCTCAGCACCGAAAGTATTAGATAAATATACAAAATCTGACGGAACGTTATTTTGGCCTACAAGCAAAGATTTTCAAAGCATAGACGGACTTGATGATTGCTATGAGAGTTTTCATAATTGGGCATTATTTTATATGCTTGGCGGTGATGACTGGTTTTTGGAACAATCTCAAAGGCAGTTTGACATTATAACGGAATATATGTCATACTTTCAGACGGGATTCGGTTATCCGATGGTCGTTAAGGAATATCAACCAAGTTATGATTGGTTTCATCAAAGCGAAGGAAATTATCTGTTTTATATGCTCTGTATGGCTGATCCATCAAATAAGATTAATGTTGATCGTGCCATGAGATTTGCTGGATTTTTTATGAACGAAGATGAAGGTGCGCAGAACTATGATTCAAAATACAGGATTATAAAATGCGCAATGAATGGCAGTAAAGGTCCTGCTTTTTGGATTTTCAGGGGAAATCCCTATTATCCTTGGGATGGCTATAATTTACCTTTTTATGACGTTTTTGGCTGTATAAATCACGAAGTAGTAAAGGCAGATCGAGAAAAGCAAAGATTACTCGGCAAAGCCATGAGTGAAAGGCATAGCAAAGGTGATACAGTTGTGAATCTATGCGCAACAAGCCTCGCAACAAACGCATATCTGTTAACTGGTGATGATAAATACAAATCTTGGGTTACAGAATATACAGAAGCATGGATAGAAAGGACGATCCAGAATGATGGCGTTGTTCCTGATAATGTCGGCTTATCGGGCATAATCGGTGAACATATTGGCGGTAAATGGTATGGATCATATTACGGCTGGACATGGCCTCATGGATGGCATAGTGTCGGACAGGCGATAGGTATCGCTGGGCAAAATGCATCTTTACTCAATAAAGACATAGATTATATGGAATTCCCACGTTCTCAGATCAATTTGCTTATAAATAATGGAATTGAGCAAAATGGCTTATTCAATATTCCTTGGAAATATGGCGATGCAGGTAGGGTAAGTTATTTTCCGCCTGCATGGATAGGATATATACTCAAAAATGAAGATGGAACAGCTTTACAGGTTAATGGATGGTTTGAGTTTATGCCTATGCACCCATCTGACATTGCTCAATTATGGTCGATGACTATGAACCCCTATGATATGCAATTAGCAGAACAAATAAGCCAAAGAGAAGGATCAAAGTTCGATGTAAAAGCATGGCATCATACAAAAGATCAGGGCGGACATGATGGCTCATGGCTTGCATATATGCGAGGAGAATATCCTGAATATCCTGAAACGATATTAAGGCACAATATATCGCAAGTAGAAAGTCGTTTGGCTTTTATGGAAACAGATCAAGAAGATCCCAATAAATACAGCGATAGCTATTTTCAGCGTAGAAATCCTGTTACTTGTGAAGGTCTAGTTCAATTGACAATGGGTGCGCCACTTCCACATTATAATGGGGGCTTGCTTGTAACAAGACTGCGGTATTTTGATGCACAAAATAAAAGGGGGGGATTGCCTCCTGATGTTTCTGCATTGGTTACAGGCATAACTCATAATCAAACATCATTAGAGATTGTTAATCTCAACAAGACAGAAGCTAGGGAAGTGATAATTCAGGCTGGTGGCATGGGAGAACACAATTTCATTGAGGCAACTTTCCAGAGTGATTCAGAAACAAAGAAAATTAAAATCAATGATAAATATCTGCATGTGAATCTTCAGCCATTCACACAGATAAAACTTGAGCTTAAAATGCAGAGATTTGTCAATATACCATCATATAAACAACCATTTTGAAAGGAATAAGAAATGCTAAAAAAAATAATCTTATGTCTAATAATATCAACACTATTAGCAATAAACCTTTATGCACAAGATAGAGATAACCCATTTTTACCAAAGGACGATGGCGAAAAGCTAATCCTAAGCGTGATCAACGATCTAAATAAATATCGTGGCGAATACCAAAATGTATCTTTTGAAGATGGAAGGTTTTTACGTCTGATTACAGAATCAACTAATGCTAAAAATGTTGTTGAAATCGGAACGTCAAACGGTTATTCTGGATTATGGTTTTGCATGGCTCTGCGTAACACAGAAGGAAAACTGACCACGTTTGATATTGATCCTGAACGTATTAAACTTGCACAGGAAAACTTTAAACGTGCAGGAGTTGACAAATTAGTTACAATCATTGAAGGCGATGCACATGATAAAGTTAAGATTCTGAAAGACCCGATTGATATAGTTTTCCTTGATGCAGACAAAAGCGGTTACCTTGATTATCTCAATAAGCTTCTTCCTTTGATTCGATCCGGTGGGTTAATCTTGGCTCATAATGTCAGACGACCTACGCCAAGCCCAGAATTCATTAAAGCGATAACAACGAATCCAGATTTAGAAACAATGTTTCTACTAATGGAAGGATCAGGTATCAGCGTTACACTTAAAAAGCGTTAGGTGATCATGTATCAGGTAAAACTAGAGACATTTGAGGGACCGCTTGATCTATTGCTCTATCTCATCCGTAAAAACGAGATGGACATATATAATATTCCTATCGCAGAGATAACCGAACAATATATTGAATATATAAATCTGATGAAATCGCTTGATTTAGATGTTGCTGGAGAATTTTTGGTTATGTCAGCGACACTTTTGCAGATGAAATCCGAAGCCATGCTTCCAGCGGGTGTTCTTAGCGATGATGATGAACCATTAATGACACGTGAAGAACTTGTTAGACAATTGCTTGAATACAAGAAATTCAGAGAAGCGGCTTTGGAACTAGCATATAAAGAAGAGGCTCAGAAAAATATTTATTCAAGAATCTTTCTTGATCCCATTATAGAAAGTCTAGAGCTTAAAGAATATAGGGTTTCAGCTACATTATTTGATCTTTTATCCGCTTTCGGTGAGATATTAAAGCAAATGTCAGAAGAAGAGATAAGCGAATTTCGTGAAGATACCTTTACTGTTCAACAGAAAATAGATTCAATAATAGAAATGCTTTCCATTCACAAGAGAATAGAGTTCTCAAAACTTTTCTCTGAGTTATTTACAAGGCTCGAGGTTATTGTGACATTTTTGGCGGTTCTTGAGCTAGTGAAACGAAGAAAGATTATCGCAAGGCAATCACAATTATTCGGTAGTATATGGTTATATCCCAACAAAAATCAAGATTCAGTATAAGATAACATGGCAGAAAATACAATTTTATCAGAGGCAAAATCCATTATTGAAGCTGTTCTTTTTGCAGCGGACAGACCTGTATCTGTTTCACAGTTAGCAGAATTATTAGAAATGGATTTCGACACAATCGAGAGTCTTATTTTAGAACTTCAGCAGGAATATGATACAGGAAAACATAGCTTTCAGATTCAGGAAATCGCCAACGGATTTCAGATATGCACCCGTAGTGAATATGCAAACTGGATTAAGAAATACTATACAACCGAAGTATCATCCAGACTGACAACATCCGCCCTTGAAGCATTGGCGATTATTGCATATAAACAACCTGCTACAAGGGCTGATGTTGAGGAAATAAGAGGCGTTAATAGCGATGGCGTAATTCGCACTTTGCTTGAAAGAAAGCTGATTAAAATTGTTGGTAGAAAGGACGCACCGGGCAGATCCATGATGTATGGAACAACAGAAGATTTTCTTATCCATTTTGGATTGAGGGATATATCAGAATTACCATCTATTGAAGAGCTAGACAATTTTTTGGGTAAATCTCATACTGAAGATGAATGATTCTATCATTAATTGGAGTTTGTATAGATGCAGAGAAGTAAAAAACAGATTGGCGATAAAGGTGAAGATATTGCATTTGATTTCTTGATAAACAAAGGATATGAAGTCATTCAGAGAAATTATAGATGTCGGTTTGGTGAGATAGACATCATAGCTGAACATAATGGAATAATAATATTTATTGAAGTAAAAACACGACATACAGCAAGTTTTGGTATGCCACAAGAGGCAATAACTCACTCAAAAATACAAAAAATATCAAAAACAGCTGTTTTATATGTCCAAGAGAAAAATCTAATAGACCAAGCATGTAGATTTGATGTAATAGCTATCACATACCCAAAATATTCATTAGAACCAGATATTCTGCATATAGAGAATGCCTTTGAATTAAGCATTAGTTTTACTCTTTAAGAAGTGATACACAGTCTATTTAATTATAAAGGCATAACAACCAAAATAAAGCGATTGTAAGTGTTCGTTAAAGTATTTTTTTATTTTTCTATGATTTCTGTAATTGTGTTAATTATTGATTTCTATGAGTCATGAATTCATCTTCTATATTTTACATCGATCTGCATAATTACCTAATTCATTAATGTTAAGCAAGAAATTTCTTGAGAGTAATTCCTTTTGAAGTATCTTAATATCTAATTTATCAGGAGTTGTGTTTAATTTTACAGATATAGCAGACGCAACACCTGCAATTTCGCCAGTATTTGCAGATGCTTGGATTACACGCATAACTTGCCATGCCTCATCGTTTGCAGAGATACACCTTCCAGCTGTTAAAATTCCTTTTATTCCTTTTGGAACCAATGTATAATAGGGTATTTCCCAGATATTCTTTCCATTACGCCAATCTGCAACCATACCGACACAATCATCGAAATGTTTGAATTCATCACCATTAGAAAGAGTCTTTATTCCATCAATTCTTCTCGTTGTGCGAAATTGTGCCATTGATGGAAGTGTAATTGGAAAGATATCTTTGCGATTTAGCCTCTTTTGCTCTTTTTCATAGAATTCTCTAAGTAATTTCCGTCCCTCTAGCACAAATTCTGTTACATCTTTTCCTTTTGTGCCATAAAATTTTCTCATACCTTCAGGAACCCCTATACCTGTATCATTTCCACCAAGACTGCGGAGTTTATTTAAAACACTTCCAGAATTTTCTGATACTGCTTTTTGTGCTATATCAAGCGAAGCCTCAATTGCCCAAATAGAGAGCCAATTATCTTTTTCAATGCAAGGGGCACCTGCCCTAAATACAACATCGGCATCACCGGTTGCATCAATGAAACTTTTTGCCCCAATAAAGCTACGTCCACTCTTATTTTCTACCTCAATTCCTATTATATGATCACCTTTGGTAACGGAATCACAGATTAATGTATCAAGCCATATTTCTACTCCTGAGTCAATTAAGACCTTGTCTAATGCAAGAGCTAATGAAGCAGGAGAAAACCATACCATATAACGTGAATGTGTTTCAGGATTTTTCCAATCAGAAGGAATATCCCCAGGTCCATATTTTATACTTGCGTGTAATAATTCCTCTGCAATTCCGAAAGTAACCTGATTTCCCTTATTATCACTGAGAGGAAGATATACAAGTATTAGACCTGATGTAGCAAGTCCACCGAGTATAATAGTTTTTTCTACAAGTATAGTATGAAGCCCCATTCTTGCTGATGCTAACGCAGAGGCTACCCCAGCTATGCCTCCACCAGCGACTAATACATCACAAAATTTTGAGTAATGAACTTTATTATTCAAATTTTATCCTTAGATTAAATATTGAGTTTTATTTTGGCTTCCGAAATATTATAACACAAATTATCTCCATGAGCAATATCCCTAACCATCAACAATTCAAATTATATTATAAAATGCGCTTATAAATATAGATTAGAAGATCATGATGAAATTGCAGATATTATTGGAAGTAATATAATTACACACAAGAATATTTACAGCATAAACTTATTATGATAAAATACCTTTGTAATTAACATTATTATTCTTTGTAACAGGGAGATGGAATATGCAAAAATTAGCTATTGATGGTGGCGAAAAGGTTAGAAAAATCCCTCTTCCATCGAGAAAACTCTTTGGTGAAGAAGAAAAATTAGCTGTCATAGAACTATTTGATAAAGCCATAGAAACAGGTGAGGTATTTGGCTATGGCGGATCAGAAGAACAAGCATACGAAAAAGAGTTTGTTGATTTTATGGGTGGAGGTTATGCTGATCTAGTAAATTCTGGAACATCTGCTATATTGTCAGCACTTGGAGCATTGAATTTGGAGCCGTTAAGTGAGGTTATTGCACCGCCTATAACAGACCCTGGTGGGATAATGCCTATTCCTATGCTAAACTGTGTTCCTGTTATAGCGGATGCGCATCCTGGATCCTATAATTTGGGACCAAATCAAATAGAAGATGTTCTGACCGATAGAACTCGTGCTATAATTGTAGCACATATTACAGGTGAACCAGCAGATATGGATCCCATAATGGAGATTGCTAGATCAAGAAATATATTTGTAATAGAAGATTGCGCTCAGGCGCATGGAGCGATATATAAAGGGAGATTAGTAGGCACAATAGGTGATATTTCAGCCTTTTCTACGATGAGTGGGAAACATCATGCTACTGGTGCGCAAGGCGGTGTTGTATATACAAGGAATGAAGAACTATTCTGGGAAGCAAAACGTTTTGCAGATAGAGGTAAACCCTTTAATACGGAATATACTACAAATGTTAGAATGGGGCTTAATTTGAATGGCAATGATTTAGCTGCGACAATAGGCAGAATACAGCTAAAAAAGTTACCTAAAATCATTGAGAAAAGAAGGAATTTTGTAAAGCTACTATCAGAAAAGATCAAGGATTTGAAAAGCATATCGCTTGGTTGGATGCCTTCGGATTGTGAATCATCATATTGGTTTATACGAATGTATATTAATTGTGATTTACTTACTGTTACAAAAGAGCAGTTTGTTAATGCCTTCTCAGCAGAGGGATTTTCCTGTAGTTCATCATATAGGGCAATGCCATCAGAAGCAAAATGGTTTAGAGAACATATCACCTATGGGACAAGTGGTTATCCATGGACTGCCGAGAATTATAAAGGGGATCGTATTGGGTTTTATCCATGTCCAAATTGTCTTGAGGCTGTGGAAACACATTTTAGTATTCATTTTAACGAGAATTATGGGGAACAAGAGGCATCAGATATGGCAGAAGCCTTAGCAAAGGTAGAACGTGCCTATCTAAAATAAAGCCAACTTTTTAGTAGATCCTATCTGCATGATTTTACGTTGACAAAAATACCATCAACATTTATAATAATAGCTTGTTATATCAATAATTAATATAAGCAATTCACAACAAATTAATCCTGAAATATTCACAGGAAAAGGGGAAAAGGGAGTTCTTGATGTATAAGATTAGCAAATGGAAGCTCATCCTTATCATACTGGTATTTATCTTTACTGGACTATACTTACTGCCATCAATACCGAGTCTTTATGGTAGTATATATGGCTATTTCGATCTTTGGATGCAAAAAAGGATACCAAAGCCCGAAGTGCAAAACGATAAAGATGGAGACTATATAAATATTATTGTTGCAAGTTCTAATCTTCCCAAAGGAATGAATTTTCAGGAAGCATCAAAAGAGATTACAGATACCTTAAGCAGAAGACTTGAGAAAATTGGGTATAGCAGAAATGAATTTCGATTTGATAATTCAAATACTGATCAAATAAAGCTTCTATTTAATAATAAAAAAACCAAGACGGAACTTGAGCGAATCCTATCTGATATGAAGCTTTATGGTAGTATCCCATTGCCAATCAGACCCATATTTCCTGATAAGCCAATCAAACTTGGTCTTGACTTAAAAGGTGGTATGCACGTTGTATTGGAACTAGATATGAAAAAAGCTATTGACGCATATCTTGACGGTCAAGCAAAAGATATAATAATGGCAAATTTAAAGAATGAGAAAGTCTTTGTAAAATCTATCGAAAAAACGGTTCAAAAGTCAGGGGATTCTGCGATAATAATACGACCTTATATAGAAGAGAACAGTGGAACTGATATTTCTCAGCGAATGGCAGATATTAGACAAAAGCTAGTTGCTCTTGGATTTAATGAAGCCAGTATTCAAGATGTATCAAAAGATGGTCCTGAATTAAATATATCATTAACACAGGACAGAGATATAAATGATATTGTAGATACGATCTTTGGCGGAGTTAATCCTCTGCTGATAACAATCACTATTCCTGAACGTTTTCAAGGGGCAGATAGGGATGACTATATAGAAACTGCATTGAAATCATTAAACAAATTGGACTATTTCGATAAACCAAAAAAGATGCAAGCTTTGAGACAAAAAGAAAATACTTTGGTTTATTCTATACAGCTGAGTCAAGAGAGTTCTGAAAGATTAGCAAAAGAAAATATAGATACGGTAATGAAAACTCTCGAAAACAGAATTAATAAATTTGGAGTTGCAGAATCAACAATAAGACGAGTAAGTGGACGACCTAGAATATTAATTGAAATTCCTGAAGAACAAAATCCAACCCAAACACTCGCAGCGATAAAAACTCCTGGTATTTTACAATTTAAGCTTGTCTTGAAAAATCCAATTACAGGTGGACATTGGAGCGGTCAAGCGGGTATGATGGAGCCCAAACCAAGTGAACTCCCACCGGGTTCTGAACTTAGATATGATATTGATGGAAATTGGTATGTATTGACATCAGAGGCATTTTTATCAGGCTTAGACCTAAAAAGCAACTCAGCGCAAGTAAGTCGTGGTGAGTTTGGTTCGCCAGAAGTCCTTATGTATTTTACTGCTGATGGGCAAAGGAAATTTTCAGAATTTACAGGTGCGCATGTTGATGAACTAACAGCAATAATGCTAGATGAAGTAATACAATCCGCACCAAGAATTACTGAAAAGATATCATCTCCAAGCGCACGTATAACAGGGTCATTTACTGATGAAGAAGCCAGCTATCTGGCAAAAATATTACGAGCAGGTGCTTTTCCAGCCCCTATGAAAACAGCAGAAGAGCGTATAGTTGGTCCTACACTTGGGGCAGAATCAATTCGTAGGGGTCAAATTGCCTTTGCAATAGGTCTTGGTCTTGTTGTAATATTTATGTTAATCTACTATAAATGGTCAGGCTCAATTGCTGTCGTAGCTCTAATATTTCAGGTGCAAATTATACTTGGCATCTTGTCAGGCTTTGGTGCAACACTCACTTTGCCGGGTATCGCAGGTTTGATACTGACAATTGGTATGTCTGTTGATGCAAATGTTCTGATTTTTGAAAGAATAAAAGAAGAGCTTAAGACAGGTAAGACCGTTCGTTCTAGCATAGACACAGGCTATAGTAAGGCTTTGTCTGCTATTTTAGACTCGAATGTAACAACGGTAATTACTGGTATAATTCTATATGAGTTCGGCACAGGACCAATAAAAGGATTTGCTGTAACTCTGATTATAGGTCTTTTGGCTAATATGTTTACTGCAATTTTTGTTACAAGGGAGATATTTAATTGGACATATTACAGAAGACGCCATCTTGAAAAATTAAGTATTTGATGAATATTCATAGATTTGTAGGTTCATTTATTATTAGCAGAAAAGTCTCATAAGTATAACAAATATTTCCGCTTTTTTTAGGGAGGAATCAAGTGCGACTCATAAAAGAAACACATATAGATTTTATAGGAGCTAGACGAATTGCCTATGTAATATCCACGGTAATTATACTCGCTGGAATTGTCTCTTTAATAGTAAAAGGTGGCCCAAATTGGGGCGTTGATTTTCGTGGAGGTGTTGTTGTCCAAGCGAAATTTGATAGAGATGTAACATCTGATGAAATAAGGTCTGTAATAGAAAAGGCAGGTGTTTCACAATTATCAATTCAACATGGACAAACAAAAGCAGAAGTTATAATATCAACCCCAGAGGACCAATCTATCGTTGGAAGAGATGTCAGTGATATTATAAAACAAGCACTTCTTAGTCCAAGCAATAGCTGGAAAACAGATGACAAAGCAATTAATATCGATACAGTAACTGCAAGTGTTGGAAAAGACCTAATATCTAGCGCAATAAAATCTCTTGGTCTTGGAATCATAATGATATTGATATATGTAGCAATAAGATTTGAATTTCGCTTTGGCTTAGGTGGGATTGTCGCATTGTTTCATGATGTATTGGTTACACTTGGTATATTTTCTATACTAAACGAACCAATAGACTTGACAGCAGTTGCAGCGTTTCTAACTATTATAGGTTTTTCAATTAATGATACGATTGTTATATTTGACCGAGTCAGAGAAAATACGAAATTATTGAAGGGAAAAACTTTTGATGATATATTAAATATTAGCATAAATCAAACGCTTAGCAGAACCATTATTACAACAGGTACTGCTTTATTGACTATTATTGCCATTCTTATAATTGCAAAAGTAGGCACATTACATACTTTATCACTTGCCCTATTAATTGGTTTTATTTCTGGTGTTTATTCAACTTTGTATATAGCAAGTCCAATTGCACGTATGAATATTAGGCTTTTTCCAAAAAGAGCAAAAAGAGCAGATGCTTAATATAGGAATTCATTTAGTATGAATATAAAATTCTTATGAATCTGATAAAGAAGCTGTTAGGAAAAGGTAAATCTAGTTCTGCAAATATGGATAGTATATCTACATGGGTTAGCGCACTTGCACATGAGATAAAAAATCCATTAAATACAATAAGACTTAATATAGACTTGCTGAAAGAAGATTGGCAAAACTCAGAAAACTCACATAACGAAAAAGTTATCAAGCGCCTTGATACAATGGATAGAGAAGTTATTAGGTTGGAGCAAATCTTAAATGATTTTCTGAGATATGCAAGATTGCCGATACCTAATCCAGAAAAATGTAATCCAGCATTGATACTAGATGAGCTTCTTGATTTTTCTGAACCAGAGGCACAACAATTACATATAAATGTAAAACGTGATTATAGCAAAAACTTGCCCGAGCTTTATATCGATAGAAGTCAAATAAAACAGGCGTTAATTAATATTATACTCAATGCTTATCAATCAATGCCTGAAGGAGGAACTCTGATAATACAGGCAGTAGAGTTGGATTCTACTTTACGAATTGATATTTCTGATGAAGGATATGGGATACCAGAAGATAAGCTTGATCAGATATTTAATTTATTTTATTCTACAAAAGAAGATGGAACTGGTCTGGGTTTAACCATTTCGAAGCGCATAATTGAAATGCACAATGGAGAGATTAAAGTCAAGAGCCAAATCGGTAAAGGAACAACATTTTCAGTATTCCTGCCAATACAGAACTGAAATAACAAATTAGGCAAAATATGCAAAAAATACTTATTATCGATGATCACAAACCATCATTAGAAGCCATGACATCAGCTCTTGAATCACAGGGATATGGCATTGTTAGCAAATCAAGTGGAAAAGAAGGATTAAATGCAGTAAAAGAAGATACCTTTGATGTTATCCTTACAGATTTAAAAATGCCCGATATTGATGGTATGGAAATCTTAAAGATGGTAAAAGACTTGGATTTACAAACCCAAGTCATTCTAATAACTGCGCATGGAAGTATAGATAGTGCAGTTGAGGCAATGAAGGCAGGAGCGGTAGATTATATCCTAAAACCTATAAAGATGGCGGAATTAAGAGAAAAAGTAAAAAAGGCTCTTGATCTGCAAGCCATAAAACAACAAAATGAGCTTTTGCAAAACCAAAATATTGTATTGCAGCAACAGATAAATGAGAAGTTTGGCTTTTCAAATATTATTGGCAATTCCAAGCCAATGCAAGATGTATTTGAGCAACTCAGACTGGTATCTCCAACAAAGGCAAATGTTCTAATTTATGGCGAAACTGGAACAGGTAAAGAACTAGTAGCACATGCAATCCACGCTAATAGCCCTCGTAAGGACAAACCATTCATACCAATAAATTGCGCTGCAATAAGTAGTAGCCTTCTTGAAAGTGAATTATTCGGACATGAAAAGGGTTCTTTCACTGGAGCAATAAGACAACGACAAGGGGCTTTCGAATTAGCAAATGAAGGAACACTTTTGCTTGATGAAGTTAGCGAGATGAATCTGGAAACGCAAGCAAAATTCTTGCGAGTCATTGAAGAACAAAAATTTATGAGGCTTGGTGGAACAAATCAAATCAGGGTAGATGTTCGTATAATATCATCAACAAATAGGAATTTGGCATCAGAGGTGGAAAAAGGAAAATTTAGAGAAGACCTTTATTATCGTTTAAAGGTTGTTACGATTAATTTACCACCCTTAAGAGATAGAAAAGATGATATACCATTATTAATAAAGGCCTTTATCGATGAATTTAGTAGAAAAAACGGGAAAAAAATAATTGGTATAGATAAAGATGCCCTAGAAGCATTAAAAGCTTATGATTGGCCCGGAAATGTCAGGCAATTGAGAAACTATATTGAGGGTATGGTTGTAATGTCACAATCAAAATCTTTGAGTCTATCTAGTTTACCTGCTGATATAAAACCAAAAAACATGAATAATCATGATAATAAAATAATCCAGCCCGGAATATCTATGCAGGAATTAGAGAAAGAGGCGATAAAACATGCTCTTAAGTCAACCAATGGTAATAGAAAACAGGCATCTGAAATATTGAAGATTAGCTTAAGAACATTGCAAAGAAAAATAAAGGAATATAATATTAATTGAGCTAAATATATACAAGGAGAATTTCATGAGTGAGTGTATATTCTGTAAAATCATATCAGGCATGATTCCTGCACAAATAATATTTGAAAATGATAATATAATTGCATTTGAAGATATTGATCCACAAGCACCTTTTCATGTAATACTTATACCAAAGAAACACATACCTTCTGTTATTGATGTTTCTGATGATGATTTAGTAATAATGGGAACAATGTATCAAGTTGCTTCTGAAATAGCTAAAAAGTATTCATTGGAGAATGGTTTTAGGCTTGTTGTAAATTGTGGGAAAGATGCTGGGCAGTTGATACAACATATTCATATTCATATGTTAGGCAGAAGAAAGTTAGAGTGGCCTCCGGGCTAAAAGGAGTGTATATGGAAGAAGGAATGCTTACTTCGATGATATTTTTTGATATTTTTGTCTTATGTATGGTATTTCTTGGTGGATTTAGTGGCATGAGAAGAGGCGGATTAAGGACTTTTTTCAGCCTTTTTTGGATTTATCTTTCTTTTATTTGCACATCTCTATTATATGGAAGAATGGCATTATCCTTTCAATTGACATTTGATACACAAACACCGACTGTAAAATTGATAAGTTTTATATCAATATTTGTTATATCGTATATAATCACACAACTGATAAACATATTTTTCGTAAGATGGATTATGAAGCCAGTTTTAACATATAGTATACTTAGTAACATATTAGGTGCTATATTTGGTATAATGGAGGCAATAATTGTGATAGGAATAGTTTTTATGAATATGAATTTCTATACTATTAGGCCACCCCTTAGCAAATCTGTTGCATTTAAGACAATAAGTCAAATCCCCCCTAGAGTTGCAGAATATAGCACATGGTTTTTGCCTAATTCTGTTAAAGGAACAGAGCCTTTATATGAGATAAAGAAACAAAGAGGCATATTTGATGAAGATTATGGGCTAACTGATGGTGCCAATAAATAAAATACCTATTTTATGATGCCCTTATATGCTAATTGTGTTATATTTATTGGGGACATGAAATACTAAGGTTCGGATATGCAGAGATTTGTTCTTTATTTGATATAGAGATTGCATTTTATCGTTGCTATTTATTATGACAATTAATGACATTTGTGTCAGGATAACGCATGTCAATATCAGTTAAACTTTTATTAATGTTTCTGATTTGGTTGAGATACAAGTTTTATTGAAAGAAAAGGATTTATTATTGTTATGACAAAATGGGTGACAGTGTCAGAGGCTCCTGTCATACTTGGCATGTCAGAAAGGACGATATGGCGAAGGATAGCTGATGGCACGTATGAAGCAAAAATAGAAGGCACAAGGAAGTTAGTTAAAATAGTGACAAATGATGACAACAATGTTATTGATGGCATGCCATTGACAGACAAAGATGGCATGATAAAATGGCTTAAAAATGAGCTTGAGAATCGTAACAACCAGATTAACAACCTATATCAAGAGATAAAAAACAATCGTGACAAATCTGACGCAATAATAATGAAATTGACAGAGGAATTAGAGGCACAAAGACTGCTTTTTCAAGGAATAAAAACGGAAAAAAAGAGAGATAGGTCATTTTGGAAGTTACTTGGGAAAAGTAATGATGATCCAAACACATAAAACTGTCTATTTATATTCAATTTATAAGCTTGTGTATAAATTGTCTTTTTACCCCGCCATATGCTCTGCATAATTATCATTATGGGGCGTTTGGTGGCAAAATCAGGCAAATTGTCTGTTTATATGTATTCATAATAATTGTGGAAAAGCTTCCATAATGAATTTTATGAGTAAAAATTATTTGATTTGTGTATTGCTGTTCTATGATGGCTGTATATGCAATATGTGTTATGATGATCATGAAAGGAATTTCCTAGAGTTTAAAGGTGTTTTAAATTTAAAATGTTAATAGTTAATATAAAGACTGAAATAAACACACAAGGAGACTGTATAATGAAAGAAAAGGTCGAAGAAGTATTAGTAAAAATTCGCAATGGTTTAAAAATGGATGGTGGCGATATAGAGTTAGTTGATGTATCGGAAGACAATATTGTAACTGTCAAACTAAAAGGAGCATGTGCTGGTTGTCCATTTTCACAAATGACCATCAGAAACTTTGTTGAGAAAGAGCTAAAGAAAGCAATTCCAGAGATTAAAAAGGTTGAAGCAGCTCCTTTGACTGATGAAGAATAATATTCTACACAATTTGTGTGTGGAGTTTTGATAATATATGCCTCATGTTGCAGGTTGCGACACGAGGCATTACTTTTTTATTGGTATTCCATTATAGGTGTTCTATAGAAAAAGTATGATTTTTCCTATTTTTTTAGTTTTTTTTATTATATAAATCCACATATGTTATGGGCATGATTTATGCTAATAATATAGATTAACCAATTTGGTGAAAGGTAGGAGGAGTCTCTAATGCCGCCGCATACCCCTCGCCTCCTTCCTTTCCCGCCTTATATAATTCTGGCATCAATTCCTTCCCTTTTTTACCTTGAACGAATCTCTTTTAGATGATATAGTAATAATATAAGATTTTTCCATTTCAAACCAAAAAATAAACATGAGACATCTACATTCAAAATCAAAATTTTATATATTTATCGTTTTTACAGCGATCTTATATGGTATTAATGTTTTTGCAGATTTTTCTGATATTACAGAACAAACTCGTATAAAATCCGCAGAAGTTAGCAATGGTGTTGCCTTTATTGATTTTGACAATGATGGCTATCTAGACATATACATATCATCTGATCCAGACGATATATTATACAGAAATAATGGTGATGGGACATTTACAGACTTTACTTTTGACTCAAAAATAAAAGTTATAGGTGATGGTGTTGGTATTGCCTTTGGTGATTATGATAATGATGGTGATCTGGATATTTATATTCCTGTGAATGATGGGGCAGATATTTTTTTTCAAAATGAAAACGGTATTTTATTTAAAAATATCACAAGAGAGGCAAGGATAGATAACATTGCTCGTGCAAGAAGCTCCGTTTTCGTTGACTTTGATCTTGATGGTTTGCTTGATATATTCATAGTAAATGAAGGTTCTCCAAACATTTTATACAAAAACAGGAATGGTAGATTTTTTGAAGATGTTACTATCCAGATGGGCTTATCAGATAGCGGACCAGGAAGATGCTCTATATGGGGTGATATTGATAATGATGGTGATCCTGATTTGTATATCACCAACAAGGGAATGCCAAACAGACTTTATAGAAATGATAGAGGTAGTTTTAAAGACATCACAAATATAGCAGGTGTTGGCGAACCATTAGAAAGCACAGGTTCTGCCCTTGGTGATTATAATAATGATGGTTTTCTTGATATATTTGTAGGTGATAGTGGAAGGTTTTTTTTATATCATAATAACGGAAATGGCACATTTACAGACGTTGCCGATAAAGCTGGTATAAAAAATCCCGGTAGAACATGCACACCAACACTTGCAGATTTTGATAATGATGGCGATCTTGATCTTTATCTTTCTACATGGGGGGGCAAATCGCTTTTATATCTCAATGATGGTGATGGCACATTTACAGATATGACTGATCAATATGGACTAGGGGCTTTTGGTAATGCTTGGTCAGCAACTGCCGGTGATTTTGATAATGATGGTGATATTGATATTTATGCTTCTTTTACAACCAGAGATAATATCTTCTATAGTAATAATGGAAACAGCAATAACTGGCTTCATATAAAAGCAGTTGGTTCAATAAGTAATAAAAGTGCAATAGGCACCCGTATAAAAGCTACGACAGATAATTCTACACAAATAAGAGAAATATCAGGAGGAACAGGTTATAGCTCACAAGATAGCCTCATTGTTGAATTTGGATTTGGTGAAACACCCATCCTAAAGCAACTTGATATATATTGGACATCTGGAATTCATACCACAATGAAAAATATCAGTCTTAACCGTATGATTGTAGTAGAAGAGGGATTCTCTGCTGTTACAGAGAATGACTTAGATAAAAAGACAAAAAATGATGAAAATCAAATAAATGTTACAGATGAAAAAAATACAACACTGTTGTTGCAAAATTATCCAAATCCATTCAATCCAGAGACATGGATTCCATTTAAAATAGATCAATCAGGCTATGTGAGTATAATAATAACAGACATTTATGGCAGAATTATTAGGGAAATAGAATTGGGCTATAGAAATGCAGGGACATATATAGATAAAACATATTGTGCTTTATGGGATGGTAAAAATGATTATGGGGAGAAAGTGTCATCTGGCATATATTTTTATCAGCTAAAATGTGGATACATAACTGACATAAAAAAAATGATACTATGCAAATAGGAGATTATGATAATATGCCAAATTATGGAATACCAAATGCAGAAGATACAATATTCATCATGGTTGATATGCAAGAAAAATTCGTGCCTGTTATATATGATTTACAAACAGTCATAGATAATAGTAATCGCTTGATTAATGTTGGAAAAATATTGGATATACCCTTGATTGTTACTGAACAATATCCAAAAGGATTAGGAAAAACTATTAGAGATATGCAATTACCTGATACTCAAAAGGTAATTGAGAAACTCGCATTTGATTGTTTTGGTTGTGAGGAATTCGCCAAAGAAGTCGATTCGCTACATAGAAAAAAACTTATCATTTTTGGTATTGAGGCCCATGTCTGTGTCCTTCAAACGTGTATAAGCGCTATTTGTAAGGGTTATGAGGTTCATGTAATTGCAGATGCTATCTCATCAAGAACAAAAAATAATAAGAAATTAGCATTAAATAGAATGGCTCAATCAGGAATATTTATTGCTTCTACGGAGATGATTATTTTCCAATTGACAAAATGCGCAGGAACAGAGCAATTTAAACAAATAAGCAAACTCGTTAAATAAAAGGAGGATTACATGGTTAAGGTTGTTCGTGAAGCGAATCTACAAGGAATTAAACCGTTTAGTATTGGTAAAGTAAGAGATATTTATGATCTGGACGATAGATTGCTTTTTATTGCAAGCGACAGAATATCTGCGTTTGATGTTGTTTTGCCAACCGCCATTCCATATAAAGGGCAAGTATTGACTGCACTTTCATCTTTTTGGTTTAATTTTACAAAAGATATAATTGATAACCATTTGATAACTTCCGATGTTCATGAATTTCCAGAAGAACTTAAAAAATATTCAGACATTCTCGATGGCAGAAGCATGATAGTTAAAAAGGCAAAGAGAATAGATATAGAATGTGTTGTTAGGGCTTATATATCGGGTAGCGCTTGGAAATCATATAAGGAAAAAGGTTCGGTTTGCGGAATAAAATTGCCATACGGTTTGGAAGAATCAGAAAAATTATCTGAACCCATATTTACACCAACAAGCAAGGCTGATTCAGGTCATGACATGGAATTGACATATACAGAGGCAGAGAATCTAATTGGAAAAAATACCTTTAATGAGATAAAAGAAAAAAGTATCCAAATATTATTGAAAGCAAGCAAAGAAGCAGAATCGAAAGGGATCATAATCGCAGATACGAAGTTCGAATTTGGATATGATGATGACGATAAAATCATCATTATTGATGAAGTCCTGACCCCAGATTCATCAAGATTTTGGCCTATGGATGACTATGAACCCGGTCGTTCTCAAAAAAGTTTTGACAAACAATATGTCCGAGATTATCTCGAAGAAATTAAATGGGATAAGACCCCGCCAGCCCCAGAATTGCCTGATAATATCGTAGAAAAAACAACCGAAAAATACCTAGAGGCATATAGAAAATTAACAGGGATTGATCTATTAGCTAACAAATAGTTCGACATATTTCTTTGAAGGGATTGATTATGAAAATAACTGGAATAGATACTATCTGTCTATCTCGTCAGCATGAACCAGAACGACAATGGTTTACAGCGTCTTACCTTACAACAAAAGCAGATTGCACAATAGTTAGCATATATACAGATGAAGGTATAACCGGCATAGGCGAAGCTTGCTCATATGGTTCACCGCCTAGTATTAAAGATTGGGTTGAATGGCTGGCACCTCAGTTAATTGGTAAAGATCCTCTTGATAAAGGCATAACTCCACATACAAACGGTAGGTCATGGTCTTACGATACAGCAGTTGCAGGAATTGACTGCGCACTTTGGGATTTAAAAGGGAAAATAATGGGAAAAAAGGTATGTGAACTTTTAACAGAAAAGCCTCTTAATAAAGTCCGTCTATATGCTTCTGGTGGATGCAGATATAATTGGGGAAAAAAGCCCGAACAGCTTATTGAAGAGGCTCACGATTATATAAAAGACGGCTATACAGCGATGAAATTTCGTATTGGCACAGATTGGTCATGGGATAAGGTGACTGTTGATCGATTTCTTGGGCTTGTTAGAGAACTGGTGCAAGCCGTAAATGGACGTATGGAATTAATGTTGGACGCAAACTGCAGACTTACCGAAGATCAAGCGATGCAAATTGCAAAAGAGCTGGCAAGACTAAATTTTGCATGGTTTGAGGAACCTATTCCAGCCAACCAAATAGATGGCTATGCTAGGCTTTGTTCATCTGTTGACATGCCTATTTCCGGTGGAGAAACATTAACCACAACAGAACAATTTAGACCATATCTTGATAAGAAAGCCTATGACATCGTTCAACAAGATGTTGGTATATGTGGAATCACCGAGGGTATAAGTATAGCGAAAATGGCTTATGAACGATATGGAGTCAAGACATGTCCTCATAATTGGCATAATGGCTTGATGACGATGGCAAATGCTCATTTTGTTGCTTCATTGCCAAGTCCGAAAGTGCTTGAATTATGTATGATTCAAGGACCTTTACAATGGGATATAATAGCTGATAAACCTATAATTGAAAATGGATGGCTAATCCTGCCTGATAAACCAGGGCTGGGTGTTGAGCTTAAAGATGGTCTTATAGAAAGATTCCCTTATATTGATGGCAATTATGGCAAACAGATAAAACCAGAGGATTTATATTAGATATATCCAGTTAATATAAATTTTGGTGTTTTTGTTTGACATTTTTGGTATATTATGATATTATGAACATGCTCAAATGCCTTTATTTACATGTGTTTACATGTATTGATTATTATATATAAGTGCTTTTTTGTGGAAAGGAGGCTGAATTAGACATTAAAATTTGCTTTTTATTTTAACCTCAGAATATAATCTCATATTACGGGAGGATTGGGATGAGAACATCTAGGATTATTTTATCTTTGTCTTTTTTTCTTATATTAGCATTTATCTTTGTTGGTTGTGGATCAAAAAAAGTTGACAAACCAGTTGTTAGTCCACAAGCAACGAAAGAAGGTATGGAAGTTCAGGTCCCCGAATGGTTTGCAAAACTGCCAACTGATCCGAATTATCTTTATGCTGCTGGCACAGTAAAATCCAGAGATATGGGAATGGCTGTCGAGCAAGCTATGGAAGCTGGACGTATGGAATTAGGCAGACAAGTATCTGTTAAGGTTACAAGCATGATGAAAAGATTTCAGGAAGAGACAGGTTCTGATGAAGATTCAGAATTCCTTTCATTAATGACGACAGCTTCAAAATCAGTTTCTTCCGAAGTTTTAAATGGCTCAAAATGTATAGAAAAAAAGACCTACAAAGAAGGAACAGGCTTTCGCTCGTATGCTTTGATGGAACTCCCAATTGGTGTAATGAATTCTGCACTATTGGAAAAAATTAAAGATAATAAGAATATGTATACACGATTTAGGGCATCAGAGGCATTTAAGGAGTTGGAAGAAGAAACAGCCAAATATGAGCAATTTAAAAAAGAACAAGGACAAGGCACAATACCACAATAAATATTTTTCAAAGAGGTATTAATAATATACCTCTTTGCTTAAAAAAATGCGATTATACTATTTTTTAATTATATGGATGCTGATTATTTTTTTGGGTTGCGGTCAGTCTAAAACTTGGCAGATAGAAACACTAGATAATAATTTATCTTTAAATAATACCAAATATTCAGAAACATATAAAAAACTTTATCCAGATTGGTTTTGGAATATGCCGTATTCCGAAGATACTATTTATGCTATCGGATATAGTGAAACATCATCTTTGCATCCTGAAAATTCAGAACTATCAGCAATTGAAGATGGTATAAAAACTCTGGCTTGTCTCTTATCGGTTAATATAAAGGCTGAACATCGACAAATATCAGGAGAAGGGCTAAATATTATTGACAAAAATAATGAAATAGAGGAAATTGGCGCAGGAAATGAAGATTTTGTAAGAAACAACTATCAAATAATCAAGAAATTTATATCTTCAAATCATACATTATTTTTAATGAAAATAGGCAAAGAAGCCAACCAAGAACCAGAAACTACCGTCGGATCTGCAATAATCCCACCAATGCCATCATGGATAACAAAGCTCCCAAAAGAGCCAAATTATATATATGCAACTGGTGAATCTAGCTTGTATTATCGAGAGATTGAATCATGGCGAAATGCAGAGAAAAGAGCTAGAATCGCATTAGCATTTAGCTTTGAGGCAAAGACAAGAGGTATATCAGAATCACTGGATGGTGAAACTGTATTCACTTCTAGCACCTCAACAGACATACATTTAAACGATATTCAGATCATATCTCGCTGGAAAGACCAAGTTCTCAATTCATGTCATATATTGATTAGAATGAAGGATCCAACAGGAGTTCTATGGAAAAAAATAGAGTGAAAAAGGAGGGGGAAAAATGATCATTGATTCACATACACACGCTTGGGAAATATGGCCTTATCAACCGCAAGTTCCAGATGAAAAAAGTCGTGGAATTGTTGAACAGCTATTATATGAAATGGATCAATGTGGCGTTGATGTCGCAATTTTAGTATGCGCCCAGATTGACAAAAACCCAAACAATAACGATTATGTTTATGATTGCGTTAGAAAATATCCTGACAGATTGTTGCAATTTGCTGATATAGATTGCTCGTGGTCAAAAACATATCATACAGCAGGAGCAGATGATCGATTGATGAAGGCATCTGTCAAATATTCGCTAAAAGGCTATACACATTATTTACGTTATGATGATGATTGTTCATGGTTTTTTTCTGATGATGGCAGAAAATTCTTTGAAGCAACAGAAAAATTGGGGCTTATTGCAAGTATTGCTATGTCACCACATCAGCAAGCACCATTGCGCAAGTTAGCACAACAATTTCCATCAATACCTTTCCTCTGCCATCACTTCAGCGGAATAAAGGCTAACGAACAATTGCCCTATCCATTATTAAGAGAAGTCCTTGCCTCTGCAAAAGTGCCAAATATCTATATCAAAGTATCAGGATTCGGTTATGTGTCTGAAATGGATTATCCATATAAAGATACAGAATGGATTGTAAAAGCAATATATGAACATTTTGGGTCGAGTCGTCTTTGTTGGGGATCTGATTATCCGGTTGTCAGAAATTATATGACTTATCGTCAATCTTTAGAAGTATTTAGAACTCATTGCACTTTTATACCTGAATTTGACAAGACAGAGATACTTGGTGTTACATTAAATCGGTTATTGACAGAGTAATTCTAGGAGGAAACAAAATGAGAGCGTTTATTTACATGGGTATTTTATTTTTCATTATTATATCACTGTTAGGCTGCTCTATTAAAGAGGCGCACAAAGTAAACTCATCTCATCAAAGCACATCAATATCAAGCACTGATAACGAATCGGCAAGTCTTCCCAACATGCAAATACTAGATATGGACAAAGCACGTTTAGCGATAAATGCCTTTCGAGAAGTTGGTGTTGAGAAAATTATACAAAATTTCAATCCTGTAATACTCAAAGATATAACTATCAAAACTAGGCTTAATGGTGCTTTTCTTTCAAGATGCGACATCGATGTTATAAAAGCAATAATTGCATCTGGCTGGGCGCCATCAGTAGTTTTACAGACTCCCGGTGGGCAGAAACATATAAGGGTTGTCATTGGATATAATGATCCGCCTAGAAGGATTATACTTGTTGATTTCAAAGATCCTGCTAGATTCATACAGCTTGATGAGGGATATGATGATTTTGAAAAACAATGGGATAGAAATACTTGTGTAATAATTGATCGGAATGTCAGTGAAGCAAGTATAAAGCCATCTTTGAGCAGATATTTATCTAGTGAAAAAATAATGTCAGTTGGTATTACAACAAGAGTAAATTAATGCGTTAAACGTAAAAAAGCTGAATAAAAATTTATTTGGAGGAAGCACGTTGATTATTGATCTCGAAACGAATTTGGCAATAGGTGATCCAGAAAAAATCCCATTTGAAACAAATCAAGAAATTGATCTTGTAAAACTTCAAAAAAACATAGAAAATCGCTTAAAATATAGTATTGCTTCTCCTTCTGGTATAAGACAAATTTTTGATTCTAACTATGGTGATGATTTAGCCAGCGATACTAACGGAATAGGCGAAAACATAACTGATGCAGGAAAGATACATATTGCAACTATTGCAGATAGCTTCTCTGAATTGCTAAAAGAAAAATATAACAATCCAATAAAGGTTGTTGTTGCTATTGACAGC
>Ga0067045_1028816_pt1 | contig 27086 bp, 18 predicted proteins | sample TerdegcTABiofilm_FD_59184 | JGI IMG/M metagenome (GOLD analysis project Ga0067045, IMG submission 59184) | Combined Assembly of (Gp0054472, Gp0054536) Wastewater bioreactor microbial communities from Singapore -Terephthalate degrading... | reverse complement strand
ATCAGAACGTATCAAAATTGCTTTTTGATGGCTTGCATTAGCATAGGTAACATTATAATCATCATCTATAACAACAAAAAAAGCAGTCATATAATCCTGAGTTTTAATGTGTTCAAGGATGTTTTGATTGACTTCCTGGAATACCCTTTTTGGTGAATCATATTGCTGGGTAGCAGAACTAAACGAAATTTTTGCCATCGATGTAATAAGAGCTGCAGGAATACCATGGCCAGATACGTCAGCAACCAATATCCCTAATTTATCTCCTTTCATCTGATAGACATCATAAAAGTCACCACCAATTTTTTCCATTGCAATATATCGTACTGAAAATTTTAGCTCATTCCAGTCATCAATGCGCCCTGGCAATATGCTCCGCTGAATATTGCTTGCTATCTCTAATTGTTTTTGAATCATATCATCTTTTTCTTTAAGGCTTGCCAGTGCTTCACGCAATTCTTCTGTTCGCTGTTCTACTTTTAACTCTAAGTTTTTTCTGTGTTCTTCAATTTCTTTTGCCATTTCAAGGATGGAAAATTCTATTTCAGCAAACTCCCTTTCATACGACATTACTCTAAACCATGCTTCCTGACCTGATGAAATTTTTTTTGTAACAATACCCATTTCATCCAGAATTCGCATAACAGAATCTGAATTTATGTACATAAGAAAAACACCAGCAACAATAGAAATTAAGAAATAGGTAAGAATGTTTATATATCGGGTTTCTTCATATAAACGATGCTGTTCCATCATTGCAGCAAACGTAAAAAGAGTTATAATCATAAGTATTATGAAAAAGCTAAATTTAATACGCAAACCAATTAATCCACGAGGATAAATATTAATATTCCGTTGACGTAATTCCTGATATACCAGTGCTCTATGTGGATTGGTTATAATTTCGGTTAATAGATATGTTGACATCCCATATAATACAACAACTACTAAAACACCAATAGTTACTATTTTAATACCAATTTTCATTTTTATAATAGTTAATGTGCCGCTGGTGAGCATATCATAGTATCCAAAACCCATTAAAAAAAAGCCGCACAATGTACCAAATAATGAAGCTGCAACCATATTGTACATTGGAAGATGTGATAATTGAATATACAACACCTGAAGATTTTCATCGCTTATTGAGGGATTAAGAGTTCCACCTTTAAATGCATTGTTAATGTCACGTAAAGATTTAAAAAATGCAGGAATTCCTAAAGGGGTTAAAAAACCAAATGTTAGATAATGCATTAAAGTTGGAATGAGTACTGCTAACGGTAGCCACTTTATAGCCAGTGAATGCATTACATTATACTCGGAAAGAATAAAAGATGTGCCAAGATAATAGCCAAATACTGCACTCATCCATCCACCAAATATGGTAAAAAAACAAAGTGCAAATGTATATGAAAATTTTCTGTTTAACCATTCAAATATATTCATATTTATATTTCCTTTATGATTTTCATGAATTTCATTGGTTTATAATTAATAATCGACAATATACTCGTATAATAAAAACATGAAATACTTTACTAGTATTAACCGATAGTTTATTATAAAAAAATATCAAGTACTTTTTATTACTAACAATAGTGCTATTTTTATCAGTAAGATTGAAAAATTTGTTTATCCGGTAGGCGCAAACAGGTTAAAGGTCCTCCATAGGCTGCTCCTGTGTCAATACCTATTATGTTTTTATAGTTATCCTCATAAATCTCATTAATAGGAAGTCCGGTAATATTAACAGTTGTTGTATGCCCAAATACTACTAGTTTTGGCCATCGATACTGCTTTAAATAGAACTCTTCTCTGATCCATAGCATATCATATGGGGATTGCAATGCAACAGGTATACCAGGTCGCATACCAGCATGAATTGCAATAAAATCATCAGTTTCATAATATAATTTTAAGCTATTGAAAAATGCTTTATGATCTTCTGGTAAATGCAATGATCCTATCATTTTTATATATGAATCTATAGTTGCCTGACCACCATTATACATGTACAATGAAATTTCTCTACCCTGCAAATAATCCAGAAACATAGATTCATGGTTGCCACGTAAATAAATTGTATTGTAGTTGTGTTGTAAATCTATTAAAAATTCTATAACTTCAAATGAATGATGTCCTCGGTCAATATAATCACCTAAAAAAATAATTGTATCAGAATGTGTAATATGCTTTTTAATTTTTTCAAAAAGCCCTGATAATTTATTATAATATCCGTGTATGTCACCAATAATATAGAACATTCATGGATTGCTCAATTCTTTATAAAGAGTATTAATGTATTTTTTACCAGCATTGTAGTCAGCAATGTCATATAAACCAAATATCCATTCTTTATACTGGGCAATATAACAGTAACTATCGCCAAATTTTTTAAAAGCTATTTTTATATTACCTGATTCTAAAATCATCAGTGTATTATCATTTTTTACAATTGCATCAAAATTTTGTGAAGCATCTATGTTTGTAGAATAAAGTTTAAAAAATGCCATGATGTCTTTTGATTCTATAATTTTTTTCCCCACCACTATGTTTTTTAAATATGGAATTTGTGAAATACCTTCATTGAATAGTATTATGCTATCGATGTCACAAAATTTTGATATCCTGACAACATAATCAGGCAGCGCGTGAACATTTTGTATTTTTTGCAGTATTGTTTCAATTATGTTTTTTTGTGTTTGTATAAAATCAAGATCATTAGTTTCAACTTTTAGAAAAATATTTCCTTTAAATGCAATACTCTTATTGTTCCAGTACATGCTGTAATCATTTTTAAACAAAGATTTTTCCAGGCTAATCCTTTCGCGTGTAAACAATCCATATGCATCATCAACTGTTACTGTTTTGACGATAGTTACTGTTACAAAAAATGAACTGTTATTGATTGACTGGTATTCGGCTTTAACTATTTCCATGACACTATAGTATTTATAATAATCAGGTGAAATGTTCACTATGGCATCTTTGTTGGTAACAGTTGAACTTTTTACAAGTTTCCAGGTATATAGTTCTGTTTCCCTGGGTAATAGGTCTTTTGTTTCCTGTTTTTCTTCAAAAAAAGAAAGACATGCAATAGTATTGGATACAAATAGTAGCAGTATAATTTTAACGATATTGTTTTGGATCAAGCGCATCCTGCAATCCTTCGCCCACTAAATTATACGATGTTATAGTTATGAATATAGCAAAACCCGGTATCAAAGTCAACCACCATGCAAAATCAATGAAATCCCGTGATTGTGATAATATATCACCCCAGCTTGGTGTTGGTGGTTGTACCCCAAATCCCAGAAAGCTCAATGATGACTCAATCAGTATCGTTGAAGCAATGCCAAATGTTGCTGAAACCATAACGGGTGCCATGGCATTGGGTAAAATATGCTTAAAGATAATCCAGTAATCTCTTGCACCAAGTGCTTTTGAAGCCATGACAAAATCCTGTTCACGTAGTTTAAAAAATTCACCACGCACAATACGGGCAATCCCTGTCCATCCTGTTATGCCTATCACTATCATAACATTAAGAAGGCTCTGACCCCACAGCGCCAGGATAGTAAGAATCAGGAAAAACGTTGGGAAACACATAACAATTTCGATAATACGAGAGATAATAATATCTACCCAGCCGCCATAAAATCCTGCTAAGGCGCCAATGATTATGCCTATAGTTACATAAATGAATACTGCCACAAATCCAACAAATATAGACACACGGGTGCCATATAACATGCGTGCAGCTAAATCCCTGCCCTGTTCATCGGTGCCTAAAATGTGTTTTGCAGAAGGTGGAAGTACAACTGCATTAAGGTCATATTCAGAATATGAATATGGTATTGGTGGAAATATTTTGAAGCCCTCGATTTTTTTAAAATCAAAGCCAGAAAATTCATTATATTCAAATAGAATTGGAAAATAAAGTTTATTTTTATAAATTAAAATATAAGGTTTGTTATTTGCAATCAAAGGTGCACAGATTGCAATCATAAATAAGAAAATAACAATACAAAGGCCAACTACAGCTAATTTATTTTGTTTAAAGCGCTTCCATACAATTGACCAGTAGCCTTTCATTGTTTAGCCTCCAACCTTATTCGAGGATCGGCAATTGCATACATAATATCTGCAAGGAATATACCAATGAGCGTTAAAAAGGCCGAGATTGATGTTATGGCCATTATAATGGGAATATCCCGTGAAAGGATTGATTCAAATGCCAGCATTCCCATTCCCGGTATTGAAAAGATAGATTCTACTATAACACTACCCCCTAAAAGCCCGGGAAGCATGGTGGCCATAAGCGTAAGTAATGGAATTAAAGAATTTCGAAAGGCATGCACAAACAAAACCTTTTTTTCGGATAGTCCTTTTGCACGAGCTGTGATAATATATTGCTGATTAATAACATCAAGCATGGTTGCCCGTGTGTAGCGTGAAAGAAATGCAAAACCTCCGTAGGTTAAAGTTACTACTGGCAGGATTAAATGCCACAATATATCCATTCCTTTCTGGAAAAGATTTAACTGATCAAACCAATCAGAATATAAGCCTCCTAAAGGGAATAAATTAAGGTAATCCCCCCCACTCAGATATTTCAGTAACAACAATGCAACCCAGAATGATGGTAAGGAATAAAGTAAAAATAGTGTTAGGCTGATAATTCTATCCTGCAATGTATCTTTTTTTATTGAAGAATAAATTCCCAAAGGAATGGAAATAATATACACTATAATAATAGAAAGAATGTTCAATGCTAATGTTATTGGCAATGCATCTGCAATATGAGATATAACTTTGCGACCATCTTTACGCGAAGATCCAAAATCAAGTTTCACTGTTTTATAAAACCAATCAGCATAGCCAACAATTACTGGCTTATCAAGTCCATAGAGTTTTTTCTCCTGTTCAAATATCTCTTTTGAAAGGCTTCCTGCTTTCAATTCACCTTCTACACCTGCTCGTAATGAAGTATAATCACCTGGAGCAAGCCGTATCATAAGGTATGTAATAAATGTTATGCCAATAAATGTTGGTACAATAATAAGAATTCGTTTTAAAATATAATATTTCATTATTACTGCTTAACCTTCCATTCAGTATAATTCAAGCCTCTTTTATGTACTATGACATTATCAAAACGTTTACTTACAGCTACCAGTGCAGGTGTACAATATAAAAATGTATATGGCTGCTCATCATGAATTATCTCATGGAATCGCCGGTACATAGCAATACGCTTATCAACATCAAACTCTTTACGTGCTTTTTCAATGATTTCGTCTGCTTCGGCATTGACAAAATAACAAAAATTAGACCCTGCTTTTACCTGTGATGAATGCCATAGCTGGTATGGGTCACCTTCCCATGACAATGACCAGCCTAATGTAACAGCATCAAAATCTCTTTTATCTACTTTATTAACAAAAACAGCCCATTCATAACGGTTTATATCCATCTGTATGCCAACCTTTGCAAAATCTTCTTTCAAAATGGTTGCTAACCGTTCAGCAAACTTGCTTGCTGATGCTATAGTCAAAGTAAATTTGAAAGCAACACCATTCTTATCAAGGATTCCATCACCATTACTATCGCTAAAGCCAGCTCTATGTAATATTTCCTTAGCTTTTACAGGATTGTATGGTAAAGGCTGTATATCATGGTTATAATATTTATCATGAATATAAAATGGGCCTGTAACTACCGTCCCCAATCCAAACAACAAACTGTCAAGAATTGCCTGACGGTTAATCAGCATGGTAAGTGCTTTGCGAACATTTTTATCTTTAAATAAAGGATTACGTGCATTCCATCCAATATAATTATAATATGGTTGATAGTACATGAATTTGTAAAATGATTCCTGAAAATGCTTTGAATTTGTTTGCCTTACCCACTGTATTGGCCTCAATGCCATGACATCCAGTTCGCCTTTCTTTAACATCTGTAATGCAACATTGGGTTCAGGAATTATTTTATACACTATACGCTTTATATCCGGCTTTGGCCCCCAATATCTATCGTTCACAACTAATTCTATTGTTTTACCCGTATTCCATGTTACAAATTTATATGGTCCGGTTCCAACAGGGAAACGGTTGTTTTTATGAGTATTGAAATCAGTACCATCATCAAATATATGCTTGGGAACGATAGGAATGCTTCCACAAATTTCAAGCGCTAAAAAATATGGCCGTGCATACGTAAACTCAACAATGTATGGTGTAATTTTCTTAACACTTTTTACATCAATATAATAAACCTTTAGTGGTGCATTTGCCACTTTGGGATCTTTAATCACATTAAATGAATATATAATATCGTCGGCTGTAAAAGGTTTTCCATCACTCCAGTAAATATTTTTTTTAAGATAAAAGCGGTAATGCAGTTTATCAGATGAAATTTCCCATTTTGTAGCCAATTGTGGCTTTAACTCTAACGTATCATAATCCCTATCAAGCAATGTTTCATAAATATATGCATTTATTGAAGAAGCTATGGCTTCGTTTGAAGTTATGGGATTGAGATGACCGGGTTCAGCGGAAATATGAATATATAATGTATATGGATCACGAACTGATTCAAAGCGTGTGCAGGATGACAGGATAATGCTCAGTAAAAGTATTATATAATATAGTCTTTTATGAGATGTAATCATATCACTACAACAACCTTATTATTTAACGTTAGTTGCTTACTGTAACTTTCTCTGAAAATAGAATTAAAGAATTTGCTATATTGAATTATGTTTCCTAAAGAAAAGATTTGTTTCATTTTTTATTACCAATGAAAGACCAAGTAATGCTATCAGGTTTGGGAATGCCATAAGCCCATTCATTATATCAGTTACAGTCCATACAATTTCTAATTTTCCGATAGCTCCTATAAATACAACTATCACCCATAATAATCTATATGGCTTGATTGCCTTTTCACCTGCAATGTATTCAACTGATTTCTCGCCATAGTATGCCCATCCTAAAATAGTAGAATAAGCAAAAAATATAAGACTGAGAGAAACAACAATACCGCCCCAGGTACCCGGTAAGCCCAAACTAAAAGCATGTTCGGTTAACGCTGCGGCTGTTTTTCCACTTTCCCATGCACCAGTTACCAGTATAACCAGTCCCGTAAATGTGCATACAATAATGGTATCTATAAAAGTTTGTGTCATTGAAACTAAAGCCTGCCTCACGGGTTCATCAGTCTTTGCTGCAGCAGCAGCTATTGGTGAGCTACCTAAGCCCGATTCATTGGATAACAATCCACGGGATACACCCATCTGCATTGCCATTTTGACGGATGCCCCAGCAAATCCACCTATAGCAGCCACAGGGGTAAACGCATGCACAAATATTAGCTCAAAAGCCTGTATAATATTTGATCGATAAATAATTAATATTATTGTTCCAGCAATTATGTAAAATAAAATCATCACAGGAACTATTGCCGAAGCTGCCCGTGCGATACTTTTGATGCCACCCATAATAACAAGAAAAGTTAAAATAAAAAGAGCAATACCGGTAATCCAGTGGTCAATGTTAAACGTTGCTTTCATGGCTTCAACAACTGAGTTTGATTGTATCATGTTACCTGTGCCAAATGCAGCACATGCAGCAAATATTGCAAAAATCATGGCAAGCCAGTTATTTTTTAACCCTTTTTCTATGTAATACATTGGTCCGCCGGACATGGTTCCAAGAGCATCAACTTCACGGTATTTGACTGCCAAAACAGCTTCACTGTACTTTGTGGCCATTCCAAATAACCCTGTAAGCCACATCCAGAACATTGCACCAGGCCCACCAATAGCAATAGCTGATGCAACTCCTGCAATGTTTCCAGTGCCAACAGTGGCAGCCAGTGCTGTCATTAAAGCTTGAAAATGTGAAATATCACCAGGATGTGCACCGTACTCTTTTCGTTTAATTAATGCCAGGTATAACGAAGAAAACAGCGTCCTGAATTGTAATCCTTTAAGCAATATGGTAAGATATATTCCAGTTCCCAGCAGCAAAATGATCAGTGGGGCTCCCCACACAAAATCACGTATTTGATTAAGATATTCCATAATATACCTTGATTAAAAATTTGTATTGTTATACATTGATGCTATATTGTTATCCTATCCGTCAAGCAGTAATTTACTAACAATCCCAAATTATCTTTTTTTACTTGATTAATTTCCTTATTAAAGGAAAATTTACTTTTTCTTTAATTTATTATGAACTATAAGGCGTAGTATGAGGTTTATATGATTGATAGGTATTCACGGAAAGAAATTGCTAATATATGGTCACTGGAAAACAAATTTAAAATTTGGCTTGATATTGAGATAGCTGCCTGCGAAGCAAATGCACAGTTGGGAGTTATACCACAGGAGGATTTGGCAATAATAAAAGAAAAAGCAAACTTTAATGTTACCCGCATTGAAGAGATAGAAAATCAGGTGCACCATGATGTGATAGCATTTTTAACCTGCGTTGCTGAATATGTTGGACCATCAAGCAGATACATTCATTATGGCCTCACATCAAGTGATATTGTTGACACTGCACTTTCAATTCAAATGAAACAGGCTGGTGAAATTATACTTAATGATATTGACCAGCTTCTACAAGTACTGAAAAAATTAGCAGTAACATACAAACATACCCCATGTATGGGGCGCTCCCATGGTGTTCACGCAGAACCAACTACATTTGGTACAAAGATGGCATTGTATTATCATGAATTTTTACGTAACCGCAAAAGAATGCAGGATGCAATTGAAGAAATATCATATGGAAAGCTTTCAGGTGCCGTTGGCACGTTCAGCAATATTGATCCTCGTGTTGAAGAGATAGTTTGTAAAAAATTAAGGCTTAAACCTGATCCAATATCAACACAAATAATACAAAGAGATAGACATGCACACTATATGTCAGCTGTAGCTATTTGCGCAGGAACACTGGATAAATTGGCAACTGAAATACGTCATCTCCAGCGGACGGAAGTTCGTGAAGTTGAAGAGCCATTCCAGAAAGGGCAAAAAGGTTCATCAGCAATGCCTCATAAACGAAATCCCATCTTATGTGAGAGGGTGTCAGGGTTATCACGGGTAATAAAGGCAAACCTTATGGTTGCACTGGATAATATGACGTTGTGGCATGAACGCGATATATCACATTCATCAGCAGAGCGTGTTATCTTGCCCGATAGTACTATTGCTCTTGATTATCTGCTTTCAAAGATGATATTTATTCTTGAAAATCTTCATGTATATCCTGATGCCATGATGAAAACCATAGAAAAAACTGGCGGATTATTTTATTCACAGGGATTGTTACTTAAACTGGTAGAAAAAGGCTATACTCGTGAAGAAGCATACCAGATAGTACAGGATAATGCAATGAAAGTGTGGAATGCAGGGGGCTCTTTAAAGGAACTATCGCTGAATGATGAAAGAATAACTGCAAAACTTTCACACGATGAAATAGAAGAAATATTCAAACTGGAAAATTTTTTGCATAATATTGATTATGTATTCAAAAAAGCAGGTTTGGAATAAATAACAAAATACATACTTCCACCAATAATGATGGAAGCATGTAATTTATCATATCTTAAAACGCTCAATAACTTTTTTAAGTTCAGCTGCCATAGATTCAAGTTCTGATGAAGTGTTTGTAAGGTTTTCAGATAATGCCACAAATTGGCCTGCAACTGCATTAACGTTTTCAATAGATTGGACTATCTTTTTGGTATTATCGCTCAATTCAGCCATTGAAAGCGATAGTCCTTTTGAAAACTCGCTGGCACTGGCAATGCCTTCATGAATCCTAGCAAAATCCTGAACTCTTTGATTAATTGTTTCAATAAAACCTGTTATTAATGTTACACTGCGTTCAATATCTTGCATGATGTTCATCAATACTTTTCGCATGGTGTCCATCATGCTCATGTTGCTATTCATAGCAGTGTTGCCTTCATTTATTATTTTTGAAATTTCCTTAAGGTTTTGTGAAGTTCTGTCAGCAAGTCTTGAGATTTCTTCTGCAACAACTGCAAATCCTCGGCCATGTTCACCAGCCCGTGCTGCTTCAATTGACGCATTTAGCGACAAAAGATTAACCTGTTCGGCAATATCAGATATTAATCCTATAACATTCATGATATTTTCAAAAAAACTTGCTATATGCTTTGATGATTCTGCTGTATTGGTAACAAGATTTTCACTATCATGAGCATTTTTCTCAACTCCTCGTATTGCTACTATAACCTGCTGTGCATCGTTATTCAATATATTCATTGCAGAATTAAGATTATTAACTATATCTTCAAGATTTTTCAAGATATCACTTTGCTTATTAGCATCGGAAGCAATTGTATACAAGGAACTGGATACTTCGGCTATAATTGAAGTAACCTGTTCAATATTTTGTGCCTGTTGTGAAGCCTCCTCCTTTATTGATTTTCCAGAGAATGCTAAGGCTTCGGATGAAATAAGTACCTTTTCACTAAGTTCATTAGATTTTTGTATAAATTCAATAATAACTTCCCTGAAACCAATAAAACTTCGTATAAAATCCTCCATTATATCACGTGATTTTACTAATGTAATTTCACCTGACAGATCACCTTTGGTTGCCTTTTGTAAGGCTGGCATAGCTATATCTATGGCTTTTGAAAGTTTCATCAGCTGTCGGTTAATAATATATCTGATGAGTAAATTAACTATTATCATGCCAAGAATTATAAAAAATAAACTTCTGTATACAGTTTTGTACAATATCTTTTCATTAAATGCAGCAATTACAATACGATTACTCTGAGGCACAGGATAACCAAATAACACAGCTTGATTCCCATCAAATACACCATATACTTTTGAATACCTGGTAGCTTTTATATTTTGAATAAATTGAATGGTATCATTATATAAAAATTGTGGCTGGTTTCCTTTTTTAATTGTTTGTGTAAGGGGTAATGATAAAAATTCCTCCCTATTACTCATAATAACAATATTATCTTCAGTAACAAGAATTACACCTCCGTATTCTTTAATGACAGTTGGTATGCTTTGAGTAAATGTTTCATTAGTGTCTAATTGAATTGAAGTAAAACTGTCATTTATTCTGGCTGTTAGTAATGAATCAACGTTTGATTTATCTATACGATAAAATAATACCAAAAGGAAGACGGATGTTAAAAGTGTTATGGGTATGACTATGCTTATAATTTTACTACGAAGTCTTTGAACTGCAACTGGTATCCCAAAACGTCCCAATGGATATGTCCTGGTATACCATACCTGCATTGAATTGAACCCAATAAATAAGAACACAAACACTAAAATAAAGAAAACATAAAAATGATAATATATGTTATTGTACCCAAATTTAAAATACATTAAGAAAAATAAAGGGATATATACAATAATTAAATATCCCATATTAAGTAACATAGTTTGTTTTGCATATGACTTAAATTTATTAAAGATCTTTTCATGCTTTTGTGGTTCTTCACTTTCAAATAATCTTATTATTTTCTTAACCATCCACATGTAGTATGTGAATAATGATGAAAAAGATATAACCCAGAAAATAATAAATGCTAATAATAGCCTGATATCTTTAAATAATGGGAATGAGTTGCTCATAATGATAACAAATAGTAATGCATTAAATAAGATAACACCACTCCCATATTTCTGAAATTGTTTGATAAGCTGTTTAGGTTGCATACATTTATCCTAAAAAAAGTAATTAGAAATGTTTAAAAAAAAAGCAACATAATTTGTAATTATAAAAAAAATCAATTAGTTTATTAAAATATACTAATTATTTTACATATAAAATATATATAATTTTAACAAAATGTCAAATTTAGTACTGAAATGCCATACTAAAGCTTTTCCAACAATTACAATCATGATATAGCCATAGTTTACAAATCCAGAATTTATATAAAAATCAACCAATTAAAAATATAAATAAAGGGATGATACATTCCTATAAACTTTTACTTGACTAATATCTGTTTATACATATAGACATTGACAGTGTATTATAACAAGAGGTAAGTATGAATTATCCACTTCAAAATCTTAAAATATTAGATTTCACATACCTACTGCCTGGTCCTTATGGTACTATGATGTTAGCTGATTTAGGTGCTGATATAATCAAAGTGGAAAATCCCAACAATCCCGATATGTTAAGGATGCTTCCACCAATTGTTAATGGTATTTCAGCTGTTTATGCGCATATTAACCGTGGTAAAAAGTCTTTAGCTCTGGATTTAAAATCATCTGAAGCAAAAGATATTATATACACACTTGTAAAAGATTATGACATTATTATAGAGCAGTTCAGGCCAAAAGTTTTGGAAAAGTTGGGTTTTGGATATCATGATTTAAAATCAATAAACTCTTCAATAATATATTGTTCATTGACAGGTTATGGGCAAACAGGAAGTTACGCTTTTAGAGCTGGACATGATATCAACTACATGGCACTATCCGGAGTTGATTCCTTTTCAGGAAAAAAGACTTCAGGACCTTCCCTTCACGGCATTCAGATTGCTGATATAGCCAGTGGTGCTAAGAATATGGTAATTGGTATATTAGCAGCATACATCAAACGGCAAGCTACTGGAGAGGGAGATTATATAGACATTTCTATTACTGATGGCGTATTTGCCATGAGTGCATTTACTACGGCAGCATACCTGGAAGGCGAACCATTACCACAGCCTGAAACGCAAATGCTCAATGGTGGGGGAATATATGATTACTATGCAACATCCGATGGACGCTTTTTGTCAGTAGGGCCAATTGAACCAAAGTTTTTCCAGAGTTTTTGCCGGGCAATTGGCTATACTGATATGCTGCAAAATGTGGATTTTTCACCTGAAGCTGTTCATTTCCATAAAAAAAAGATTGCTGCTATTATTGCATCGCAACCTTTATCACACTGGATTACAGTATTTTCAAACGTTGATGCTTGTATTGAACCAGTAAGAACACTTGAAGAAGCCATAAACAATCCCCCTCTTTCTGATCGCGATATGATAGTTTCAATTACCAATGATAAGGGTTCTGTTTTTAAACAGATTGGAAATCCAATTAAGTTTTCATCTCAAAACTACATTGCACATTCAGCAGGTGTATCGCTTGGCTATAATAATGATGAAATTTTACAATCTATTGGCTATAATAAACATACAATTCAACAACTATATGCTAAAAACGTAATAGCAAAATTTAATGAAAGCATAATATGAAAACACCAAAAACATTTACCATAGTAACATTTGGCTGTCAGATGAATAAAAGCGATTCTGAATTAATGGAAGTTTCACTGGCACAGGAAGGTTTTGAAAAAAGAACTACGTATGGAGATATTATTATATTCAACACCTGTTCAGTTCGTAAACATGCAGAGGACAGAGCTCTTGCTCATATTGTTGAAGCCCGTAATGCCTATAAGCACTCCATCATTGTTGTTGCTGGCTGTATGGCACAACGATTAAGCTGGGAATTGCGGAGTAATTATGGCGTAGATTTAGTTGTAGGTCCCTACCACTCGCCTAAAATTGGTTCAATTATCAAAAGTTTCATCAATAATCACGGTATCACCGAGTACACATCACAGGATGCAAAGGATTTTGCTTCACGAATTCATCCTTCACTGGTTGCTCATAAGGATGAATTGCCATGGCATAAATGGGTTACCATATCACATGGATGTGAAAATTATTGTGCATACTGCATTGTCCCTTATGTACGCGGTAAGCTTATATCCTTCCCTTCAAAGCAGATTATTGATTACTGTAAACTGCTCATTGACAATGGGATAACTGAAATTACATTGTTAGGACAAAACGTAAACCAGTATGGTCAGGATTCAGGCGATGTACCTTTTTATACACTGCTTGAAAACATTGCCATGTTGCCGGGATTATATAAATTAAACTTTTTAACTTCACACCCAAAAGATTTTAATGTAGAAATACTTCATGTTATACAAGATAATCCAGTCATTGCTCGTAGCATACATCTTCCCTTGCAAAGTGGCTCGGATACCTTATTACAGGCAATGAACCGCCAGTATACCATAAAACACTATTACGCAATAATAGAGGCAATACATAAGCTACTACCTATGGCTTCCATATCTACTGACCTTATTGTGGGCTTCCCTGGTGAAACACAAAAAGATTTTGAAGATACAATTAATGCTGTACGTACCATACAGTTTGATGAAGCGTTTACCTATAAATATTCGCCACGTGAAGGTACAAAAGCCTACACACTACCTGATTCAGTGCCCGACACAGTCAAGCAGGAAAGACTTGATATGTTAATACAAACTGTGCGTGAGATTTCGCAAAAACGATTGATGAATCACATACACACCACTACCGATATAATTGTAGAACGTATCAGCAAAAAATCGGAAAATGAAGTTATGGGTAAAACCATTTATAATCATCCTGTTATTATGAAAGGTGGGAAAGAGGATATTGGAAAAAAATACACAGTAACTATCGTATCATTAAAAGGTTCAACGCTCTATGGTGAGCGTAGCGCTTAAAACAATAGGCATTGTAGCATTGTTTACCACTATTGCATTAGCTGGTGAACAGTCTGATTTTGAAGCAATTCAGAAAGCATATCGGTTAAATAGTAGCAACAAACAGGAACTTGTAAAAAAGTATTTCAAAACTTATCCTAACAGTAACTATATTCCTGATATAAGAATGCTAATGGCTGATTCAGCTTCAACAGTAGATGGAAGTATTGCAGAGTATCATATAATAATTAGTAACTATCGCTATTATGCAAAACGTGATGTAGCATTTTTATCACTATGTCAGCTCTATTATATAAAAAGCGATTGGGGCAACCTGCTTGCTATCTGCAACCAGGCAATCAATGAGTGTAGCGCCAGTAACTATCGCCCAATATTTTTACAGTTACGGGCGATAGCTCATTATAACCACAACCATTATGATGATGGGATCAACGATTGTGAAAAAATTCCTGAATACTCACGCCAGTTAAATACACTGGCATACAGTTTGTTCTTAAAAGCAGAGATGGATAGACAGATGTACGGATATGCACGTCAATACATTAAAGGTCTTGCCGAACTGTTACATGGCTATTCTGAAGCAGCTATATATCCCACCTGTTTACTGCAATTGGGACAATACTATGAATATAACAGAATGTACAGCGAAGCATGGTCAACGTATAATTTTTTGATGGCTCAATTCCCAAAATCGCCAGAAGCAGTAAAGGCGTATAATTATGCTCAACATGTAAAGAAATTTAATCCTAAAACTGTTGCGTTTATGCCTGATGAAAAGATTATTGCTCAGAGTGAAGTTATTGATATTAAACCAGATGTGGAAGAAAAAGAAACACAACAAAAACCAACCGTATATTATACCATTTCAATTGGGCCTTTTTATAATTTACAAAAAGCAAAAGAATTACAAAAATTGATTGTTAATTATGTGGTGCCTGTTCATATCGTCAGGAAACAAAAATCTTTTGACATTTATGCAGGCCATTTTAATTCACTTGATGAAGGTATGAGTATCAAAATACAATTGGCTGAAGAGTTAGGCATTAACGGGTTTATTATTGAAATATTTGAACAGGATGGAAAGCAGTATATCTATGGGCAATGATAAAGAACTAACTCCCATGATGCGACAGTATCTTGAGATTAAGCAAAATTACAAAGATGAGATACTGTTTTTCAGGCTTGGCGATTTTTATGAAATGTTCTTTGATGATGCAAAGATTGCTTCCAAAGTTTTAGATATTGCTTTAACTTCGCGGCAAAATGATATTCCCATGTGTGGTGTGCCATATCATGCTGCCGATAGCTACATAGCCCGGCTTATCAAAGCTGGATACCGTGTAGCAATTTGTGAACAGATGGAACCGCCATCGTCAAATTCTATTGTAAAACGCGAAGTTATCCGCGTCATCACACCAGGTACTGTCATTGAAAGCAATCTTATTGCCTCAGATGAAAATAATTACTTAGGTTCAGTGGTTATTCATAACAATACGGTTTGTACTGGTTTTGTTGATGTATCGACAGGTGATTTTTTTCTTTCATCTGCAGATTATAATCGTGAATTTATTGCAACTGAAATTTCACGTTTTTCACCAAAAGAGATGCTATTATACGGGTCCCCGCAGGAACTTACATTTTTACATGACCTTTTAAAGCAGCATGACATTGCTTTAGCATCTATCAATGAGTGGTATTATGATGTTGAATATCTTTCTAATACAATATGTAATATCTATGGACTAAGCAATATTAAAGGGTTGGGGTTAACGCATACAGCAATTCTTACTGTTGGTTCACTGCTTCACTATTTAAAGGATACTCACAAAAGTGCACTGGTGCACCTGAAATATCCAAAGAATGTTAGCCGCAATGAATTTATGGTTTTAGACCATCAAACTATCCACAATCTTGAAATTTTAAAAAGTCAGGATGGTTCAAAACTTCACTCGCTTTTTGGTGTGCTTAATCACACACAGACTGCAATGGGGAAACGGACGTTAGAACGAGCACTTCTGTATCCATTGCTCGACGCTGTTGCTCTTGAAAGCCGTTATGATATTATATCGTATCTTACAGGTAATATTAATCTTTTAAATGAAATACATGGTATCTTATCGCATATTCATGATCTGGAACGGCTTGTTTCTCGCTTTGCCTTGAAAAAATATTACAACAGGGATTTCATTGCTTTGCAGCAATCCATTGAAGCTGCCCATGATGTATATATATTATTGCAACAACATCCTGATAAGCTTTTTAATATGCTTGGCACTATCAGCAATTCTTTACAGGAACTATCGCTCAAAATTAAAAATACTATTGTTGAAAATCCACCGCTTTCTTCAGAACAGGGGCGTGTTATAAAAGAAGGTGTCAATGCTGAACTTGACAGGCTATATACATTAAAAACTGATGCACGGCAATGGCTTCTCAATTATCAGGAAGAAGAAAAAAGGCGTTTAGATATTGCTACTTTAAAAGTACGGTATAACAAAGTAATTGGCTATTACATTGAAGTGAGCAAAGGTCAAACTGCAAAGGTACCACAGGATTATTTCAGGAAACAAACGTTAATTAATGCTGAGCGCTATACAACCGAAATACTGCAGAAGTTTGAAACAGATGTGCTGCAGGCACATGATTCAATAATCAAAATTGAAAATGAGATACTTGAGACAATTGTTGAGGAAATTCTATTTAATAAGCTACAGATTCAGGAATTAGCATATAATATTGGCATACTGGACATGTTCTGTTCATTGGCTCTGGCAGCATATCAAAATAACTACGTCAGGCCAGTGTTGAACAATGATGGTATCATTGACATAAAGGCTGGAAGACATCCGGTAGTTGAAAAATTTTATATAAAAGAACCTTTTGTTCCTAATGACATTTTTTTGGATACAGGTGACAACGTTATTGCAATTATCACAGGCCCTAATATGTCGGGAAAATCAACGTACATTCGCATGGCTGCTGTACTTCAGCTTATGGCTCAGATTGGATCATTCATACCTGCCCAAAGAGCTAATATGTGTATTGTTGATAGAATCTTTACCCGTATTGGCGCCAGTGACAATATTGCACGCGGTGAATCAACATTTCTTGTTGAAATGAATGAAACTGCTATCATCTTAAACAATGCAACCGATAAAAGCTTAATCATAATGGATGAAATTGGACGTGGAACAAGTACCTATGATGGGATGTCAATAGCCTGGGCAGTTGTTGAGTATATTGCCAATTATATTAAGGCAAAAACGTTATTTGCTACTCACTATCATGAGTTGACTAAAATAAATAAAAACGGTGTTGTTAATTATACAGTGATGGTGAAAGAATCTATTAGCGGCGTAGAATTTTTGCATAAAGTTGTTCCTGGTGCGGCGGACAAATCATATGGGATTCATGTGGCTAAATTGGCAGGTATTCCTAAGCCCGTAACTATAAAAGCAAACAAAATCCTGGAAAAACTTGAAAAATCTTCGCGGATTGATTCTTTAGTGAAAGCTTCTGATAATGAAGAACAACTTGAAATATTTCAGGCAACACATCATAGATTGGCACAGGCATTGAAAGATATAAACATTGAAAATTTAACACCGCTTGAAGCGCTCAATGAAATTGCACGCCTCAAGCGGCTTATTGAGTAATTATTTCTTACGGCCTGCTAAAAATGGTTCAACCAAATCAATTGGTATTGGGAACAATGTGGTGGAATTTTTTTCAGTAGCAACTTCACGCAGTGTCTGCAAATAACGAAGCTGAAGTGCAATAGGATGTGGTTCCATAAGTTTTGCAGCATCTACCATTTTTGAAGCTGCCTGGAATTCCCCTTCAGCGTTTATAACCTTGGCTCTTCGTTCTCGCTCTGCTTCTGCCTGTTTTGCCATAGCTCGCTGCATCTCAGTAGGAAGGTCAACATGCTTGATTTCAACAGCAGTTACTTTAATACCCCATGGGTCAGTTTGCTTATCAAGGATCTTTTGCAATTCATGATTGATTCTTTCTCGGTCAGCTAACAGATCATCAAGTTCAACCATTCCTAAAATGCTTCGTAACGTTGTCTGTGCAAGCTGTGATGTAGCATACAGGTAATCTTCAACTTCAGTAATTGCTTTATTGGGTTCTATAACCCGGAAGTAAATAACAGCATTTACTTTTACAGAAACGTTATCACGAGTGATTACATCCTGTGGTGGTACATCCATGGCAACTGTTCTAAGGCTTACCCTGATCATCTTATCCACAAATGGAATAATAATGACCAGGCCTGGACCTTTGGGGCCTGTTGGTGGTTGCAATAAACGACCTAATCGGAATACTACAGCCCTTTCATATTCCCTGATTATTTTAATTGCTGATACGGCTAATAAAACTAACAGTATAATTAACGTAGGTAATGCTTGAAACATCATATTCCTCCTTAAAATTATTTGTAAATAAAAGACTTTTGAAATAATTAGAATATGTATTAATCTTATTTCCTATTATTTATTGCTATACCTTCTTTACATGCAACACCATGCCTTCCATTTTTACTACTTCAACTATATCACCTTTTTTCACAGGTTCATTTGATATAGCAGTCCACAGTTCTCCATGAACTTCTACTGTTCCCTTTCCAGCAAAATCGATTGTGGCCTCCCCTTTTTCACCAATCATACCCTCAATACCGGTAACAGCTTTTTGTGTGTGTACTTTAATAACAGCACGTACCACAACAAATATAAAAAGTAACAGAACAATAAGAACAGTAATAATTGAAGTTAATGGTATTTGTCCACCTGGCAAAGGTGAATCAAATAAGATCATTGAACCAATAACAAAGGAAATTATACCACCCAAGGTTAGTAACCCATAGCTTGTAAATTTTAATTCCAGTATGAACAATATTATAGCTAAAATAATAAACGTAAGTCCAGCAAAATTTATTGGCAATACTTTGACAGCAAGTAAAAATAAAAATAATGCAATAGCACCAATAACACCGGGAATTATCATACCCGGATTCTTTAATTCAAAACCAATACCAACAACTGCAATTAAAAACAAAAAGAATACCATCTGAGGATCAGCAAAGTAATTTAAAATCTTTTCCTTCCAGTCCATTGTATACTGCTGTTGCTGAATATTTTTTGTTTTTAAGACCACATATATATCTTTAGTTTTAATCTTTTTACCATCGATTTTTGCTAAAAGGTCGTTAATATCATTAGCTACAACATCTATAACGCCCAATCGAAGAGCTTCATTATTGGTGCTTGATATGGCTTCACGTACTGCTTTTTCTACCCAACTGATATTGCGTTTTCGTAATTCAGCCAAACTTTTAGCATAAGCAACAGTATCATTTAAAACTTTCTTTTCCATTATGCCGTTCTGTTTTTGGTCTGGGCTGAAATTTAAAAATGGGCTTACTGGATGCATGGCACCAATCTCAGTACCCGGTGACATTGCTGCAATATGAGCAGCTATCATAATAAATCCACCTGCAGATGCAGCTTGAGCACCTTTAGGATAGGTATACACAATAACAGGAATTTCAGAATCAAGTATAGCTTTGATAATGTCACGCATTGAATTAAGTAGCCCGCCAGGGGTATCCATAATCATCAGAACAAATTGCATATTGTCTTGATTGGCTTTTTTAATTGAATTGACTATGTAATCTGCAATGACAGGATTTACCGAACCATTCAGTTCAATCAATGCATATTTGTTCGAAGCAAAAACTGTTGAGGAAAAAGCTATAATAAGCAATAGTATTGTTAAGAATCTGACTTTCATATAATTCCACCCAAAATAGAATTTCATACAAAACATTTAGCTTTAATTATGTTAGTTGAAACTTTCTTATATAACACAATTAAATACAATATATGCATTTTAAAACAATAGTCAAGATATTAAACATAAGAATTTTACAAATGATTGGTATAATGTTATATTTTTAACATAAAAGTATCTCTTTTTATATGTTGACATAAAAAGAATTGCTTTATCAGGCCGATAGTTACTATATAATACCATTAATGTGTTTATTGAGAGAATATTTATGAAAAAAATATTTTTTATTTTTATCATTGTGCTTGCATCACTATCGCTCATGTATGCACAGGAATTACAAAAGAAAAATACGGATGTGGTAGGCGATAGTTCCCAGAATAAATCTAGTGAAAAGACCACACCATCATTAACTACAGAAACAACTAAAGATGAAAAAAAAGATACCAGCAATAAATCACAAGAACAAATAAAACAATCTGATGAAAAGAAAAAGGACATTTCACAGGATAAACAAATTGAAGCTGAAAAGAAAAAAACAGAATGGATAAAAAAAACAATTCAATATGGGATTCAGGATGACAGAATAGATGCAATAAAATCAACATTAACGTTAAAGCAACCTTCACAAAAAAATGAAATTATAAAACTATTGGATGAACTTATGCCTCAGGAAATAAATCCCGAAGTAAAACGCACCGCTATTACAGTTGTCAGCGAGCTTAAAAGCAGTTCATCATCGTCATGGATTGTTGCTTCGTTGAACGACACCTCAGAGGAAGTAAAAATTGCTGCTGTTTATGCAATTGACACATTAAAAGCTACAGAGGCCGTACCCCAATTAGAAGCTATTCTTAAAGCACAAAAATTTACTGAAAATTCCAATTTTACCGAAGCCCTTATACGGACATTAGGTAAATTAAAAGCTACGCAGCTTAAAGATTTTGCTATTGAACGTATTAAAGATACAAAAACAACAGACAATTTAAGACAGTTATTTATATTATTTCTTGGCGATCTGGAAGATATAGGTTCTAAAGATTTTTTACTTGGAATTGTCAAAGATAAAGATGAAGATACAACAATGCGTTCATATGCAGCTGTAGCACTTGCAAAAATTGGGGCAAAGGATACAGCTGGTGATCTGATGGAAATAATAAAAGAGATAGACAGCTATCCTGTTAATAAACGAAAAGATTATTATTCTTTTTCAATGTATTGTACTGCTGCACTGGTAAAAATGGGAGACAGCAATGCAATTCCCCGTTTGATGGAGGCATTACGCAGTAATAATCCAGTTGTACGCCTACGAGCTGTTGAGTTAATGAAAGATCTTAAAGACAAAAGAACTATTGACATTTTGAAATATAAAATGCAGTATGATCCAAGTCCAAAAGTACAGAAGGCAGCTAAAGAAGCATTAAAAGAAATGGGTGAAAATGTTGATGAATCAAAATAATACAATAAAAAATATCCTAATACAATCATTAACGCTGTCTATTGCCATTATGATAAGCCTGTTATTAATAATATTAATTACAAATATTATTATTTTCCCAATTGTACTTTTATCCAAAAGCTATCCTAAAATATTTACCAGGATTGTTGAGATTATCATGTATCTTGGCATTATTTCTATTAGTTGCTATTTCTTAATTTACAGAATAGTAAATTTGCGTAAAGCAGGTATACCTGTTACATTGAGCATTAAAAATGCTATTGTATCACCTTTACGTATTTTTTTATTTATTTTGATGATAATATCTTTTATAGTTGTATTGATAGCATTGATTTATCTTATTCTTAAAACAAACTATATGTTTCTTTATAAATTAATTCACCAGTGATATCCCAATGGCTTTAGTAAGCGATTTTGATAAATATTTCCTGCATCTACCCAAAATATCACGACCAGATGACTTTGAAAAATTTTGGCAGAATGCAATTAATGAATTAAAAAAATCACCAATTGATGTCCAGTATGTGCATAACAAAAGAAAATCGACTGGCAAATTCTCTGCCTATGATATGACATATAGTGGATATGGCAAAATCCAACTTTTTGCCACATTATATATTCCCGATAAAATAGCACGACCACATGTTGTCATTTTATTTCATGATTATGATGATCTTGAAAGTTATGCTCAGTTCCCCATTGATTTACCTTTTGCATATTGTTTTGTCGAATTACGAGGCCACCGAAACATCATTCATTATGATCAGGAACAAAACAAATATCCGGGATTTATGACTGAAGGTATCCTTGAAAAGGATGATTATTATGTTAAAGGACTTTACTTAGATGGTCTTAGAACTATTGATGCATTGCGTTTACATAATGAGCTTGATTGTAGTAAAATAGCAATTGTTGGTAAGGGATTAGGAGGTGCTGTAGCTTTATTCACCACATCAAATTCTAACAGAGTTGTGGCGCTGGTTCTTGATACACCATCATTTTGTTATCTGGATAAAGCGCAGAATATTGCAAAAAGCGTGATAGCAAATGAAATTAATGCTTTTATTGAAGAACATCGAAGTAAAAAATCTACAATAAAGAAAAACCTCAATTATTTTGATGCTTTGCAATTTGTCAATGCTATAACATGCCCGGTGTTAACAACAGTTGGCTTTAAAGATTCTTTATCACCTGCAGAATGCGTGTTTGCCCTTTTTAATCACTTACAGTGTGATAAAACTATTGAAGTATACCCCGATGAAGGCCATAGTGCTGGTGGAATTGAACAACAAAAACGTATAATTGAATGGATTAAAGACATTATGTTGTAGTAGTGCCACTTTTTGTGGTTTCAGTTTCTACTTTTTATCTATCTTTTAAACCCAATCATTTTAAGTATATTCGTTATTTCTTCTATCCTAAATAAAAATGTACAAGCAAAGTATATTCCACCATATAATGGAAGTACCGTCACGGCAAGTATCAGAGGATGATAGTGCAAATGGATCTTAATATTGAATGCTATTAAAGCTGCAATGAGCGAACTTGCCCATAAATAAAATAAATATTTTTTTTGTAATCCTACTTCCCCAATCCTTTTAGATATAGTTGATTTGAGCAATTTATATTCAATCCACCCGGAAAATCCCGATGCAGCAGTAATTCCTACAGTTCCATAGAGTTTATTAATACCTAAAAGTAAAGGTCCATACTGAGAAGCAAAAAAACCAATAATACTTGATAGTATCACACGTAAAATTGCAAATTTTAAAGGTGTGCGAGTATCATTCATTGCATAAAAGGCAGATGAATATAATCTGCTTTGGGTTATTGCTAGCAACCCAACTGTTGAACCGGCAAGCACCATCCACACAAATGTTGTATCTTTAGCAATAAATTCACCAGTTTGATAAATAGCTCCAACAATGATATCGCCCAATATAAAAAATGCAATAGTTGATGGCACAACATAAAATGCAATACGTTTTATTGCGTTGTTTATTCGTGATTGAAGTTTTTTAGATATTTCTTCCTGTGGACCAATTACTTTTGACATGGCTGGTAATTCAGCAGCGGAAACTGACATGCCAAATAGGCTTATTGGTAGCATATATAGTGTTTGAGCATAGGATATGGCAGCAACAGCTCCGGTAGGTAGCAAACTGGCAAGTAACGAATCAATGTATGCACTTACCTGAACTACTCCTCGTCCAAAAAATACTGGAATGAAATTATTAATAACAGTTTGCACTTCCTGTGTTCTAAAAGAAAATCGTAGTTTAAGCTGTTTAATGATAACAATAACAAATGGTAATTGTATCAATAACTGTAACAAACTACCAGCTACTGATCCGGCTGCAGTATATTTTGCAAGGTCATTTTGCGGAGAACTATCGCCAAAAAATAATAATGTTATAATGATTATGATATTCCATAATACTGGTGCACTATAAGATAAAAAGAATTTACCATGACTGTTTAAAATGCCCAAACACCATGCTGAAAATACAAGTATTCCTGCACCTGGGAAAAATATACGAACAAGTAAAATGGTAAGCTCTCGCTTTTCACCTTGAAAACCAGGTGCAATGATATCGATAAGAAGTGGTGTTATCAGGATTCCTACAAATACAAGTGATGAAATTACAAGTGACAATATTCCAGCTATAGTCTGTGCAAGTTTTGTAGCCTGATCAAATTTTTTTTCTGCAAGCAATTTAGCATAAACAGGTATAAATGAAGCTGAAAGGACACCCTCGCCAAAAAGATTTTGTAAAAAATTTGGAATTCTAAATGCTGCCCTGAATGCATCAGCTGCATCTGAATTACCAAAGTAATGCGCAAACACACGGTCGCGAATTAAACCAGCTATTCTGCTTAAGAAAATGCCAGTGGCAACCATTATGGTATTGAAAAGGCTTTTATCTTTTGGTTCGGTTTTCATATTGCTGTTTATGTTGCTTCAAGTGTTGTCAATAGTATTGTGTAAAACAAAAATACAAATTGTAAAAAATTGTCAATTTGTAAAAATAAAAAAAATAAATTAATTCTTGTAAAAACATTTTTTATAATGTAATATTCCACAACATTAGAAGTTTGATATTTCAGGTATTATCATTTTGAGGAGCAAAATTTTACACTATGATTCTGGGAAGTAATTTTTTGACAGGACTATTCCCCTACCATTTTGACGAACGAAGTGAGAAGAAATCTTGCAATAACGAGCAAAGATTTATCGCTTACGCTCGAAATGACAGTACCACCCTGTTATTTCGACAAGCGAGGCGAGAAGAAATCTTATTTTAAAAAAAAATTAATTTCTTTACCTGGATGCATAAAAGTCTTAAAACAAAAGGTATAGTAACATCATATTTTTTTAGGATGGAGAAAAGTATGAAAAACATTATAATCATTTTACTCTTAATAGTAACTATCGCTACCATGTCATTAGCTGGTGACTGGCCAATATATAAGGGAAATCTTTTTTTTACGGGCAATAATGATGAAATTATCGTTTCAAATAACCAGTTAAAATGGCTATTCTTGGCTAAAGACAGAGTATTCAATCCAGTTGTAAGTGATGGAAGAATATATTTTGTTGATAAAAATGCATTTCTATATTGCATTGATGAAGATTCTGGAAATATTATCTGGCTCAACGATGTACGATCCATATCATCACAGTTTAAAGCATATTCAAAATCAGCTGGGAAAATTAAATATCCTCTTGTGTATGGAAATACTGTTATTGTCAGCGATCCCATTGCTATTTATGCTTTTGATAAACGAACTGGCAACGTTATATGGGCACGTACTGGATTGCGTGTTGACGAAACAAAACCTCAAGGGTTAACAGGCATTACAACACAAATTTCCATAGATGGGATATATGCAGATCCCATTATTGATCAGGATACTATTTATTATGGTACCCGAAAAATATTTGCTTCACGTGATATAAAAAACGGGCATATAGTGTGGGAAAACAAGGATATTGCCACATACAGCGGTTTTCCTGTTTACTATGATCAGTATATTATAACGCAATCAATGAATTATGAAACAAAAACTTTTACTGTTTTTTGCTTAGAACAAAGAACTGGAAAAGTAGTATGGCAAAAAAATTTTAATCAACCAATCGCAATACTGCCACCAGTAGTCAATAAACATGTATACGTACCTATAAATAATACTGTCTATTGTTTGAATATAAAAAACGGTGAAACACTATGGCAGAAGTCATATAATGGCACCATTACATCACCATTAAGTTTTACCGACAGGTCAATATTATTCTCGCTGGACAATGCATCAATTGTTGGCATAAGTCCTGAAAGTGGTAATACAATTGCCAGCATATTTGTTGGGCAACAATCCTCTCCTTTCTTTGTTACAATTCGTGATATTATATATATTGCGTATAATCAGCAAAATGATAAAAACCAACCAATTGCAAAAGTGAAAGCAATGTATATCAATTCTGGCACTATATGGTGGGAATTCACAGCCCCCTTTCCTGGAGGAGTATCTCAACCAGTAGCTGCTGATGGAATTCTATTTTTACCTGCAGGAAATTATTTGTATGCAATTGGTGCAGGATATATGGGTAGCCAACGTTATGAAACTTCAAAATCAGACGAAACGCAAAAGGTTGATCCACATGAACCATCAAAATTACCTGATCAGAAACTATCTGAAAAAGAATTAGCCGATAAAACTATAACACCCGAATCAAAGCCAACAACACAACCTACAAAACAACAAATGCCTACACGCCAGTTGCCCGTTGAGATTACGGATAATAATAAATCACCACTGAAATCACGTCTAACTATTCAATACAAAGATGAAAATGGTGAATATAAACAGTCAACTGCCCTTAACGGAAAAGGTGATATTACTATCCCTGACAAAGACAATGTTGAAATTATTTTTGAGTCAGATGGTCATGTTCCAAAAAAGGTGATAGTGAATAAAAGCGATAGTCAATTGAAAGTAGTCCTTGATGAAATACAACCTGGCAAAGCTGTAGTGGTGGATAACATTCACTTTGATTTTGATAAATGGTATATCAGAAAAGATTCGATTAATATTCTTGATAAACTGGTAGACATGATGAAAGCAAATCCACACTTAAAAGTTGAGGTGTGGGGACATACTGACTCAATTGGCGATGATACATATAATCAAAAATTATCTGAAAAACGTGCTGATGCTGTATGTGATTATATTATTAAGCA
>Ga0067045_1028821_pt1 | contig 27093 bp, 26 predicted proteins | sample TerdegcTABiofilm_FD_59184 | JGI IMG/M metagenome (GOLD analysis project Ga0067045, IMG submission 59184) | Combined Assembly of (Gp0054472, Gp0054536) Wastewater bioreactor microbial communities from Singapore -Terephthalate degrading... | reverse complement strand
GCGCAAACCTCACGGGCGTGACACTCTCCACCGAGCAGCTCGCGTTCGCGCAACAGCGCATGGTGCAGCAGGGCGTGGCGCCATACGCCGACCTGCGCCTGCAGGACTACCGCGACATCCAGGACGGTCCGTACGACGCGATCTGCTCCATCGAGATGGTAGAGGCCGTGGGCCGCGAGTACTGGCCCACCTACTTCCAGTCGGTGCACCGGCTGCTCAAGCCCGGTGGCAAGGCCTGCATCCAGAGCATCGTGATCGACGACAGCCTGTTCGAGCGCTACATCAGTTCCACGGATTTCATCCAGCAGTACATCTTCCCCGGAGGCTGCCTGCCGTGTCCGCGCGAGTTCCGCCGAGAGGCCGAGGCGGCAGGCCTGCGCGTGGTCGACGAGTTTGCGTTTGGCCAGGACTACGCCGAAACCCTCAAGCGCTGGCGCGAGCGCTTTCTGGCGCAGCGCACGCAAATCCTGCAGCTGGGGTTTGACCAGCGCTTCCTGCACATCTGGGAGTTCTACCTGGCGTACTGCGAAGCGGCATTTGCGATGAGCAACATCGACCTGGTGCAGTACACGCTGGTGAAGGATTGAATGCTATGAAAAACATAGCTACTACCGCTTTATGGATAAGCGCTGGAGCATTTTTTTATTCAAATTCCGCTATCGCGCAGGCCGTGCCAATGGCCCAGGCGGCAGAGTCGGCCACCGCCACGCCCCTGTCAGGCGTGCGCCTGGCGGGCCAGGGCGTGCTCCGGTTTCTGGGCTTCGAGATCTACCGCGCCCGCCTGTGGGTGCAGCCCGGCTTTGACGCAGACAACTACGGCGCCCAGCCGCTGGCGCTGGAGCTGACCTACCACCGCGACTTCACGGCCGAGGCCATCGCCAAACGCTCACTGGAAGAGATGCGCCGCGTGGGCAGCTTCACGCCCCAACAGGCCACGCGCTGGCAGCAGGCGCTGCAGGCCGCGTTGCCGGATGTGAAGTCGGGCGACCGCCTGCTGGGCATTCACCAGCCGGGCGTGGGTGCGGTGTTCAAGATGGCGGGGCGTGTCGTCGGTGAGGTGCCGGACGCCGAATTCTCGCGCCTGTTCTTTGGCATCTGGCTATCGCCGCAGACCTCCGAGCCCGGCCTGCGCCAGGAATTGCTGGCCGCCACCCGCACTGCAGGCCAACCATGACCTCCACGCAGCCCATCCGCGCCAGCGCAGGCCTGGCCTATGGGCTGCTGGGCCTGCCGCTGGCGTTTGTGGCGCTGCCGCTGTATGTGCTGCTGCCCAACCACTATGCGCGCGAATTTGGCATGCCCCTGGCCACGTTGGGCTCGGTGCTGCTGGCGGCGCGGCTGTTTGATGCATTCACCGACCCGCTGCTGGGCCGCCTGTCTGACTACCTCTTCGGCCGTTCGGTGCGCGCCGTGCTGGCGGTGGGCGCGGTGTCGGCGGTGGTGCTGGCACTGGGGCTGAGCAGCCTGTTCTTTCCGCTGGTGCGCGGGGCCGATGCGCTCATTGCCTGGGCACTGGTGGCATTGCTCATCACTTACACCGCCTACAGCCAGCTCAGCATTGCACACCAGTCCTGGGGCGCGCGCCTGGGCGGCGACGAGCTGCAGCGTGGCCGCATCGTGGCCTGGCGCGAGGGTGCTGCACTGGTCGGCGTGGTGCTGGCATCGGTGCTGCCCGCGCTGCTGGGCCTGCCGGTGATGCTCAGTGTGTTTGCCATCACCCTGCTGCTAGGTTGGTGGGCCTGGACCAGAGCCCCGCGCCCCGCAGCGCATGCGGGTGTCGCCGTGGCCGGTGTGTACCGCCCCCCGCAGCGCGCCAGCCTGTGGCGGCCCTGGGGCCGCCCTGCCTTCCGCCGCCTGCTGGCGGTGTTCATGCTCAACGGCATTGCCAGCGCCATACCGGCTACGCTGGTGCTGTTTTTTATTCAGGACCGGCTGCAGGCCCCGCCCGCGCAGGAGCCCATGTTCCTCGCGGCCTATTTCGTGTGCGCTGCGCTGTCCATCCCGCTGTGGCTGCGTGCCGTGGCGCGCTGGGGCCTGGCGCGCACCTGGTTGGCGGGCATGCTGCTGGCGATTGCCGTGTTTGTGTGGACTGCGTTTCTGGGCGCGGGTGATGTGGTGCCGTTCCTCGTCGTCTGTGCGCTGTCCGGCGTGGCCCTGGGCACCGATCTGGCCCTGCCCAGCGCCTTGCTGGCTGGCGTGATTGCCGCCGAGGGCGACAGCGGCCAGCACGAGGGCGCGTACTTTGGCTGGTGGAACTTTGCCACCAAGCTCAACCTGGCACTGGCGGCAGGCCTGGCGCTGCCCCTGCTGGGATGGCTGGGCTACAGCCCCGGAACGCGCAGCGATGACGGTTTGCAGACCCTCGGCCTAGCCTATGCGGTGTTGCCCTGCGTGCTCAAGTTCACCGCTGCGGCCGCGCTCTATCTCCTCATTCTGCGCCGCCCGCGTGGCGCGGCGATTGTTTGAATTCGAACCGACCAAGGCCCACCACCATGATGCAAAGACGTCTCCTCCTTTCGGCCGCTGTGGCCGCACCCGTGGTGCTGTCTGGCTGCGCCAGCCAGAACCTCGATGGCTACGCCAGCGAAAAACCGGTGCTGGACCTGGCCCAGTATTTCAACGGCAAGATCGACGCCTACGGCATCTTCCAGGACCGCAGCGGCCAGATCGTCAAGCGCTTCACCGTGGTCATGGACTGCAGCTGGAAAGGCAACGAGGGCGTGCTCGACGAAGCCTTCACCTACTCCGACGGCACCACGCAGCGCCGCATCTGGCGGCTGACGAAGCATGCCGACGGCCGCTACACCGGCACCGCCGACGATGTGGTGGGCACGGCCAACGGCCAGACGCGTGGCAACGCCTTCCGCTGGAACTACACACTGGCCCTGCCCGTGGATGGCAAGGTCTACAACGTGGACCTGGACGACTGGATGTACCTCATTGACGACCGCGTGATGCTCAACCGCGCCACCATGAGCAAGTTCGGCGTGCGCCTGGGCGAGATCACCCTGTCCTTCACCAAGCGCGCACCATGAGCCTCAATCCTCCCCTGCGCGACTGGCATGGCCGCCGGGCCTGGCTGATCGGGGCCAGCAGCGGCATTGGCCGGGCCACAGCGGCTGCGCTGCATGCGCGCGGCGCGCAGGTCATCGTGTCGGCGCGCAGTGGTGATGCGCTGAACGCCTTTGCCCGGCAGCACACCGGCAGCACGGCGCTGGCTTTTGACACCGCCGAACCGGCACAGGTACAGGCCGCCGCCGCGCAGGTGCTGGCGGGTGGTGTGCCCGATATGGTGTGCTACTGCGCGGGTTACTACCGCGACATGCGTGCCACCGACTTCGACCTGGACGTGATGCTGCGCCACGAGCAGATCAACTACAACGGCGTGCTGCATGTGCTGGCTGGCGTGTTGCCCGCCATGCTGGCCGCAGCGCAGGCCGGGCGCCCGGGCCATGTGAGCCTGATCAGCAGCGTGGCGGGCTTTCGGGGGCTGCCCAAGAGCCTGGCCTATGGCCCCACCAAGGCGGCCCTCATCAACCTGGCCGAGGCGCTCTACCTGGACCTGCATGACCTGGGCATGGGCGTGAGCGTGATCAACCCGGGCTTTGTGGCCACGCCGCTCACGGCGGGCAACGACTTCACCATGCCGGCCCTCATCTCACCCGAGGCAGCGGCGGCGGCCATCGTGCAGGGCTGGGAGCGAGGGCATTTCGACATCCACTTTCCCAAGCGCTTCACCCGGGTGATGAAACTGCTGCGCGTGCTGCCGTATCGGTGGTACTTTCCAGCGGTTCGCAAATTCACAGGTCTTTGAACGGTATGCACCCACCGGAAACCACGATCGCTACGGAAGAAGCCGTTACGCGCGTCATTGCGTTCTTTGAAAACCTGTCGCCCGCCGATGTGGCGACCATCGGCCAGTTCTATGCGCCCCAGGCGCGCTTCAAGGATCCGTTCAACGAGGTGGTGGGCATGCCCGCCATCCAGGGCATTTTTGCTCACATGTTCGAGGCACTGGAGCAGCCTCGTTTTGTGGTCACCGGCCGCGTGGTGCAGGGTCAGCAATGTTTTCTGACCTGGGATTTCCTGTTTGCCTTCAAGAACTTTGAGAAGGGCGTGACGCAGACCGTGCGCGGCGCCTCGCACCTGGTGCTGGACGAACAAGGCCTGGTGAGCTTGCACCGCGACTACTGGGACGCGGCCGAAGAGCTGTACGAAAAACTGCCCGTGGTGGGCGCGCTGATGCGCTGGCTCAAGAAACGCGCCAACAGCTGATCGTTGGCCGCTGACGCTTTGACGCGTTGGTCACGCCAGGGTCTTGATGCGCGGGTGTCCGGGCAGCGGCACGGCGCGCTGCAGCACCCCCTCCGCCAGCCACAGCGCACTGTTCCACGCCCGCTGTGCCACATAGGGCAGGGGTAGCTGCTGGTAGTCGTCGTTGAAGACCTCGAAGCTGTAGTCGCCCTGGTAGCCCATGCCATCGAGCGTGCGCACCAGCTCGGCCAGGGCTTGGCTGTGCACGCCTTCGCCAGGAAACACGCGAAAGTGCCGGGCCGTGTCGATGCGCTCCTGCACCGTGCGGGTCTCCTGCCACATGAAGTCCGACAGCTGCACCAGATAGATCTTGGCGGGGTCCACATCTTCCAAGGCCGAGAGCGGCGTGCTGGTGGCGAACTGGTGGTACGAGTCGATGGCCAGACCGAGGTTGGGGCAATCGGCCTGCTCCACTGCGGCCCACGCCTGGTGCACCTCGTTGATGTGCCGTCCCCACGAGAGTCCTTCAAACGCCACGCGAATGCCGTGTGGCAGCGCCAGCAGGGCGAGCTTGCGCAGGTCGCGCGCAATCGCCTCGGCATCGGCCGTGGCGTGGGATGAGGTGGAGCTGCAGGCCAGCAGCACGGGCGCGCCCAGGTCGCGCGCCATCAGGATCATCTGCTTGGCAATGTCCACCTTGTAGCTGTGCAGGTGGCCCGACAGGCCCTCGAAGTCGCGCAGCACCTGAAAGCCCGTCACGCGCAGGCCACTGTTGCGCACCGCGTGCACAGCGGCTTCGATGCCCTCGGGGTGGCCCACGATGTCGCGCGCGGCCAGCATGATCTGGCCGAAGCCGGCGGCTTTCACGGCGGCCAGCTTGGCCTCCAGTGGGCCCGCCAGGCTGATGGTGTCCATGCCGAAGTCGGCGACGTTGCGTTGCATGGTGGATTGGCGCATGGGCTGTCTCCAGGCTCAGCGGGCGTCGAGCACCAGCTCGAAGCTGGGCGATGCGGTGTCGGCGCGCGTGAGGGCACCGCGCGTGCCGGTGTGCACGCCCGTGGGCGACTCGACAAACTCCACACCGCGCGCACGCAGCGCTTGCACCGTGGCCAGCACGTCGGGTGTGCCAAAGGCCACGCGCTGCAGCAGCTCCTCGGGGTCGGCATCCAGCGCATCGACCAGCGGTTCAATCAGCTGCCAGTGCAGCGTGCCGCAGGGGCTGGCCAGGATGCGTCCATGGGTGAGCACGCCAAACGACTGGTCGGGTGCCAGCTCGGCAAAGCCGAACAACTCCGCGTAGAAGTGAATCCAGTCTGCTGCGCGGCCCAGGCCGATGTACTGCACCACGCCAAACAGGTGCAGGCCCTGCAGCGCGGGCGGGCGCAGGTTGACGGTGGGGATGGGCACAAAGTCCACGTCGTAGATCGAGAACTCCTTCCAGCGGTCCACAAAGTAGATGCGGCTCGCGCCCACGCCGTGGATGGCGGGGATGTTCAGCTCCATCACCTCGACCTCGGTGTGCACCGCCCAGGCGCCCAACTCAAGCACGCGGCGAAATGCTGCGGCTGCGTTGCCCACGCGGAAGGCGATGGCGGCCAGCACCGGTGTTTCCGTGAGTGCGGGTGGCGCATGCACGCCGGTGCGTTCGGTGTCCTGGTGCGCGTTGACGATGATGTTCATGTCACCCTGGCGGTACAGCAGCACTTCGCGCGAGCGGTGGCGTGCCACGGGCTGAAAACCCATGCGCTCCAGCGCCTGACCCAGCGCCTGCGGCCGGCTGGTGGCGTACTCAATGAACTCGATGCCCTGCAGGCCCAGGGGGTTGGGCATGTCGCCCAGCGCTTCGCGGGTGGCCACCATCGGGGTGCTCATGGGTTCAGCTCCTTGTGTTGTCGTGCGCGGAAGGGGTCAGCGGGCGCTGCTGACCAGGCGGCGGAAATGTGCGTCCATGCGGGCGGCGTCCGGGGCCTCGCCGGTGAACAGCTCAAACGCTCCCACGGCCTGGCCCACGGCCATGCCGCCGCCGTCCGATACCCGGCAGCCCAGCACGCGCGCGGCCTGCACCAGGGCGGTGTCGAGCGGGAAATAAACGACTTCGGACACCCACAAGGCGGGGCGCAGCAGGCTCACGTCCAGCGGCAGGCCTGGCAGCTTGTCCATGCCCGTGGGCGTGGCGTGGATCAGGCCGGTGGCCTGCGCCATGGCCGATTGGATGTCGGAGGCTTCGGCACGGGCTCCGTAGAGCGCATTCACGTCGGCCGCCAACTGCGCCGCACGCTCGGGTTGCGCATCGACGATGCTCAAGTGCTCGGCGCCCAGCCGCAGCACGGCGTGCGCAATGGCGGCGCCTGCGCCACCCGCGCCCAGCAGCACCACGTGGCGCAGGTCAGCGCCGGGCAACGCGCGGGTAAAGCCCCAGGCCCAGCCCGATCCGTCGGTGTTGTGCCCTACCAGTTGTCCGTCGCGGATGACCACCGTGTTCACTGCGCCCATGGCGCGCGCTTCCTCGGACAGGCTGTCGAGGTGAGGGATCACGGCCTGCTTGCAGGGGTAGGTCACGTTGCAACCCGCATAGCCCATGATGCGCGCTGCCGACAGCAGTGTGGGCAGATGCTCTGCCGACGAAGCAGAGCGGTCCAGATCGATGAGCTGGTAGTGCAGGCGCATGCCGTGGTGGCGTGCTTCTTCTTCGTGCAGGGCAGGCGACAGCGACTTCTGGATGCCGGCACCGATCAGCCCGATCAGCACCTTGCGGGGGCTAGTGGAAGACATGGTGGACGTGGTGGGGATGACCGGGGGATCGAGGAGCTGGGGGCTCATGGGGCGGGCGGAATGCGGGGTGGGCGCGCTGCCGGGTTGGTGGTGTGTTCACCGCACGGCAGCGCAGGGGTTGCAGTGGTGGCTTACTTGCCGCCGCGCAGTTTGGCCAGCGTGGAATAGACCTCTTGCACGGTCTCGGCGCCCACCTTCTCGCTGTGTTTTTCAACCACGGGTTTCACCTTGGCGCGCAGCTTGTCCAGCTCGGCGGGCGAGAACTCGGACACCTGCATGCCCGCCTTCTTGAGGTCTTCGAGCGCCACGTTGGCCTGCACGCGCGACACGCCGCGCTGGAAAGTCGTGGCCTCAGCCATCGCGTCGGTCAGCGCCTTCTGGTCAGCGGGGTTCAGGCTGTCCCAGAACTTCTTGCTCACGATCACGGCCTGCGGGTTGTACATGTGGCGCGTGACCGTCAGGTGCTTTTGCACTTCGGCGAACTTGGACGACAGGATGGTGGAGAACGGGTTCTCCTGGCCGTCCACGGCCTTCTGTTCCATGGCGGTGTACAGCTCGGGGAAGGGCATTGGCACGGCGTTGGCGCCCAGCGCGTTGAACATGTCGATGTAGATCGGCGACTGGATCACGCGGATCTTGAGGCCTGCAATGTCCTCGGCCTTGGTGATGGGCCGCTTGCTGTTGGTGAGGTTGCGGAAACCCAGCTCCCAGTAGCCCAGGCCCACCAGGTTTTTGGCCTGCAGCTTGTCGAGCAGTTTCTTGCCGAAGGGGCCGTCGGTCACGGCATCGGCCTCTTGGGGCGACGCGAACAGGAACGGGAAGTCGTAGATGCCGAATTCCTTGGCCTGGGCCGACAAGATGCCCGCGTTGAGTACGGTCATCTCCACCGTGCCGCCCTGCAGGGCCGACACGGTCTGCAGGTCACCGCCCAGCGTGCCGCCGGGGAAGAGCTTGACGGCAATGCGGCCGTTGGTCTTGGCCGCCACGAGGTCCGCAAACTTTTGCGCGCCCTGGGCCTGCGGGTGGTCCTTCTGGTTCTGGAAGGCGAACTTGATGGTGCGTTCCTGAGCATGCGCGGCGGACAGCAGCGACGCGGCAACGAGGGCGGTGGCGAGCAGGGTTTTGAGCAGCTTCATGGAAATGTCTCCTTGGGGTTTTAGGCGGGGCAGAAACGGAGCGGAAAGAAAAGGGCCGGGGCGCAGACGGGGGTCAACCACTCAGCCAGCGCAGCGGCACCATGACGATGGAGGGGAACAGCACCAGCAGGAACATCACCGCCAGCTGGGCCAGCATGAAGGGCGTGACGCCGCGTGTGACTTGCGACATGGACATGCGCCCCACGCCAGCCACCACGTTGAGCACCGTGCCCACCGGTGGGGTGATGAGCCCGATGGCGTTGTTGATGATGAAGAGCACGCCGAAGTACACCGGGTCAATGCCTGCGGCCTTGACCACCGGCATCAGCACGGGCGTGAGGATGAGGATGGTGGGCGTCATGTCCATGGCCGTGCCCACCACCATGACCAGCAGCATGATGGCGATCAGCAGCAGCGTTGGGTTGCCCATGAAGGGCTCCAGCATGCCGATGACCTTGGAGGGCAGGTCGGCCACGGTGATCAGCCAGGCGGACACCATGGCGGCCGCCACCAGGAACATCACCACCGCGCTGGTGCGGGCCGAGGCGCGGAAGATGTCGGCCAGCTGGCGCCAGCTCAGCTCGCGGTAGACCACCATGGACACGAACAGCGCATACACGGCGGCCACCACGGCGGCTTCGGTGGGGGTGAAGACACCCATGCGCAGCCCCACCAGGATGATGATGGGCAGGCCCAGCGCCCACACGGCTTCGCGCAGGGCCACGGCCAGTTCGGCACGGGTGGCCCGCTTTGGGGGCGCCACATCTTCGCGCCGCACGAGCCACCACCAGGTGAGGGCCAGCGCCAAGCCCAGCAGGATGCCCGGCACGATGCCTGCCAGAAACAGCTTGCTGATAGACACGTTGGCCGCCACGCCAAAGATCACGAAACCGATGGACGGCGGGATCACCGGGGCGATGATGCCGGCCGACGCAATGAGCCCGGCCGAGCGTTCCTTGTTGTGGCCCGCAGCCACCATCATGGGCAGCAACAAAGAGGCCAGCGCTGCAGCATCGGCCACGGCCGAGCCCGACACGGCAGCCAGGATCACCGCCGCCATGATGGCCACATAACCCAGTCCGCCGGGCACATGGCCGACCAGCGTGAGTGCCAGCTTCACGATGCGCTTGGACAGGCCGCCCACATTCATGATCTCGCCCGCCAGCATGAAGAAGGGTACGGCCAGCAGCGGAAAGCTGTCGGCGCCGTTGATCACGTTCTGCGCCAGGATCTGCGCGTCGAACAGGTCCAGATGCCACATCAGCGCCACGCCGCTGATGAGCAGCGCAAACGCGATGGGAATGCCGATCGCCATGGCGAGCAGCAGGGAGCCGAGGAAGATGGTGACGGTCATGGTGGAGAGCCTGTGCGGAGGGTTCAGGGGCGGTGGCTGCCGGGCGCTTCGCGGGATGCATCGGCGCCCGCAGGGCGGTGCGCCAGGGCCGCCAGTTCTTCGCTCTCCTGCACCATGACCAGCTCGTGCTCAGCCAGCGGAACGAACAGCGTGCGCAGCAGGTCATGCAGCAAGATGGCCATGCCCGACCCGCCCATCAGCACGCCACTGGCGTAGAAGATGCCCACCGAGGCGCCGGTCACGGGTGCTTCGGTGTCCCAATTAATCAGCATCTGGGCCCAGCTGCCACTGAGCAGCAGCCACGACACGTACAGCATGGCGATCTGTGCCAGCACCAGGCAGGCCTTCTTGCCCACAGCGGGCAGGCGCGACACCAGCGCATCCGTGCCCAGGTGGCCGTGTTCGCGCAGCGCGACCACGGCGCCCATGAAGGTCAGCCACACAAACAGCCAGCGCGAGAGTTCTTCCGACACGGTGATGCCGGAGTTCAGGGTGTAGCGCAGCACCACATTGCCAAACACCAGCACCACCATCACCGCCAAGCACAGGCCGGACAGTACATCCAGCACGCGGGTGTATCCCCGCAGCACGCGGTCGGCCAGTGCAAACATGGTGTCTCCAGTCGTTGTATTGAAACGCTGGAAGAATTTTGTACGAACTGGTTAGTATTTGATCTAGGTGCAAACCCTGCATGGTTTGTCATGGCAGCACGCAGCCATGCACGGCGCGCGCGCAGGGTGCTGATGAGGAGCTTTTTGACGCGGGCCGGTGTGCGCGCCAGGGCCGGGAAGGTCAGGGCCGCAGAAAGCGCACGATCATCTCGATGATCGATTCACGGCGTTGCGCCGTGGCGGCAGGGGTGTCGAGGGAGCGCTTGAAAATAGCGCCGAAGGTGTGGCGGTTGGCCTCGTTGAAGAAGCACAGGGCCGAGATGGACATGTGCAGGTCCACCGGGTCCACGTCGGGGCGGAACACACCCGCCGCCACGCCACGCTGGTACACATCGCGCACGGCATGGATGACCGGGATGTTCAGTTCCTGGATCGTGGCCGACTTGGTGATGTACTCGCCCCGGTGCATGTTCTCGTTCATCACCAGGCGGATGAAATCGGGGTTGGCGAGCTGGTAGTCCACCGTGAACCCCACCAGCGTGCGCAGGGCCTGCTCGGGCGCCAGGTCTTCCAGGTGCAGCTCGGATTCGATGCGCCGGATGCGCCGGTAAGCATCCTCCAGCACCGCCACGTACAGACCTTCCTTGCTACCGAAGTAGTAGTAGATCATGCGCTTGCTGGTGCTGGTCAATGCCGCGATCTCGTCGATGCGCGCCCCAGCCAGGCCCTTGTCCGCAAACTCTGCCGTGGCCACCTGCAGGATGTTGGCCATCGTGCGGTCGGGGTCGTTGACGCGGACCCGATCTGCTCCCGGCGTGGTGGCGGCCTCGCGCGCAGCGCGCTGGCGGCTGGCCCGCACGTCGCCGGGTTTCGGAGGGTTTTGAACCATTTCGTTCATAAGCGCCCAAGCATACGGCAAGCCAGGCGCAGAGGGTTCAAAAAACCAACGCCCGCTCTCGCTGGCCGCTCAGGACGGCTTGGTATCGGCGAAGCTCGGGCGCAGCATCAGCTTGTCGAGCAGCTTGCCCAGGTTGGGGTACTCGCTGCGCCAGGCGATGTCGGGGAAGCGGAATTCCAGCCAGCCCAGGGCGCAGCCCACGGCGATGTCGGACAGACTGAGGTGGATGCCGCTGCAATACGGCTTGTCGCCCAGGCCCTGGCTCATGGACTTGAGGCCGTCGTTCACCTTGATCAGCTGGCGGTCGATCCAGGCCTGGCTACGTTCGCTGTCTTTGCGGTGGGCCCAGGTGGCTTCCAGGCGGGCCAGAATGGCGGCGTCCATCACGCCGTCGGCCAGGGCCTCCCAGGTCTTGACTTCGGCACGCTCGCGGCCTTGCGACGGGATCAGCTTGCCCACGGGCGAGAGGGTGTCGAGGTATTCGACGATCACGCGGGAGTCAAAAACGGCCTCGCCGCCTTCCATTACCAAGCAGGGCACTTTGCCCAAGGGGTTGGAGGTGGAAATATGGGTGTCGTCTGCCCAGACGTTTTCTTGCACGAACTGGTAGTCGAGCTTTTTCTCGGCCATCACGATACGTACCTTGCGTACGTAGGGGCTGGCGGTGGCTCCGATCAATTTCATGGTGTGTCTTCCAGGGCGCGGGGTAGGCTGAACGATTCGAGATTGATTCTATCGGCAGCTGCCCGCCCGCAAGCTGACGGCTGCGTGGCGCTTACACACCACGCCTACAATGGCGCGCCATGAGCCTGTCCACCATTACCGCCCTGTCGCCGCTTGACGGCCGTTACGCCAGCAAACTTGCCGCCCTGCGCCCCATCATGAGCGAACATGGCTACATGCACCGCCGTGTGCAGGTGGAAGTGGCCTGGTTCATTGCCCTGTCGGATGCCGGTTTCGCCGAGTTCAAGCCCCTGACCACGGGCGCCCGCGCCTATCTGCTCGGCCTGATCAAGAACTTCTCCGAAGCTGACGCCGCCGCCATCAAAGAGATCGAAAAAACAACAAACCACGACGTCAAGGCCGTCGAATACTGGATCAAGAGCAAGTTCGAGGCGCGCCCCGAGCTGGAAAAGGCCTCCGAATTTGTGCACTTTGCCTGCACCAGCGAAGACATCAACAACACGAGCCACGCGCTGCAGCTGCGTTCAGGTCGCGACCAGGTCATCTTGCCGGGCCTGGACCGCATCGTGCTCAAGCTGCGCGAAATGTCGCACGCCTTTGCCGACGTGCCCATGCTCAGCCGCACCCACGGCCAGACCGCCAGCCCCACTACCGTGGGCAAGGAAATGGCCAACGTGGTGATGCGCCTGCAAACGGCCTGCGAGAAGATCGCCGCCGTCAAGATCATGGGCAAGATGAACGGCGCCGTGGGCAACTACAACGCCCACCTGTCCGCCTGGCCTGAGTTTGACTGGGAAGCCTTCAGCAAGAAGGTCATCGAAACGCCCGAACCGCTGGGCCTGGGCCTGACCTTCCAGCCCTACTCGATCCAGATCGAGCCACACGACTACATGGCCGAGCTGTTCGATGCCGTGGCCCGCGCCAACACCATCCTCATCGACCTCTCGCGCGATATCTGGGGCTACGTGAGCCTGGGCTACTTCAAGCAGCGCCTGAAGGCGGGCGAGATCGGCTCCAGCACCATGCCGCACAAGGTCAACCCTATCGACTTCGAGAACGCCGAAGGCAACCTGGGACTGGCCAACGCGCTGCTCAAGCACCTGTCTGAAAAGCTGCCGATCAGCCGCTGGCAGCGTGACCTGACCGACAGCACCGTGCTGCGCAATATGGGCGTGGCGCTTGGCTACGCCGCGCTGGCGTACGCATCGCTGCTCACGGGCCTGAACAAGCTGGAGCTGAACGAAGAAGCGCTGGCCGAAGACCTGGACGCCTCATGGGAAGTGCTGGCCGAGCCCATCCAGACGGTGATGCGCCGCTTTGGTGTGCAGGGCGCTTACGAAAAGCTCAAGGAAGTGACCCGTGGCAAGACCGTGACGGCCGAGGCGCTGCATGGGCTGATCGCCTCGCTGGAAATCCCCCAGGCAGAAAAAGACCGGCTGCTCGCGATGACGCCCGGTAGCTATGTGGGCAAGGCCGCCGAACTGGCACGAAGGGTGTGACCCCCCTGAGGCGCTGCGCGCCTTCCCCCCGAGGGGGACGCAACCCGTGGCCCGGCAAAGCCGGTTCCACGGTTGCGCTGGCTTGGGCACCGCCAGTTGCGTGCGCTGCCGGTCTTTTGAGATATTTTTTGCCTCTGGCGCTTTCCCGATAAGCGGCGGCAGCTATCAATTTAATAGTGAGGCTGCATGGCCATCAAATCCACCATCTTCAAGGCGAACCTCCAGATCGCCGACATCGACCACGGCTACTACGCCGACCACGCCCTCACGCTGGCGCGCCACCCGAGCGAGACCGACGAGCGCATGATGGTCCGGCTGGCTGCTTTGGCCATCCAGGCGCACCAGCTCAACGACCTCTGCAACGGCGACGCCACGCTGGCATTTGGTGCGGGGCTGTCGGACCCGGATGACCCGGATGCCTCGCTGACCGACTTTACCGGCCGCAAGCGCGTTTGGATTGAGGTGGGCCAGCCCGAAGACAAGCCGCTCACCAAGGCCTGCAGCAAGGCCGATTCTGTGATCGTCTACTGCTTCAACCACGCCGCCGAGATCTGGTGGAAAGGCATCGAGACCAAATTGTCACGCCTGGAAAAGCTGCAGGTCTGGCGCATCCCCACGGAGGCATCCCAGGCACTGGCGCAACTGGCCGAGCGCAGCATGCAACTGCAGGCTACGGTGCAGGAAGGCGCGATCACCCTGAGCAGCACGCAGGGCAGTGTGCATGTGGAGCCCGTGCGCTGGAAGTGACTGGAATACTGGTCAAAATGGCCTCTGGCGCTTGATGGATAAGCGCTAACAGCTATTAATTTGGTAGCTTCTGATTCAGTCCCGTGGCATGAGCGCGCCACACTGCCAGCACTGCTCGAATCCGCCTTCGACCGTCTCGCCGCACTGGCATGCCCAGCGACGCTGTGGCAAATCCTGAAGCTCCTGCAGCAGCGCGCGTGCGCGGGTGGCGTGTTCGTCGTAGTCCAGCCAGATTTCGGGCAGGCACTGGTCCGGCGGCAGGTGCCCCGCTGCGGCACCCAGATACTGGCGCTGCACGGAGGCCGTCATGCCCGCTTCGCACAACAAGTCCGCCCACAGCGTGGCGATGGCGATGTTCGGGGCTTGGGTGAGGCGCAGCATGGGCCCACCATAGCCGTTTGACCGCCGGGCGTACAGCCCCCGCGTGTTTGCAGCTTGCGAGGCGGGGCGATGTGTTGAAAAGAAAATGAGCGGGTTACGCCGCGCCAGCTGGCGCCGGCGCTTTGGAAATCCCTTCGGCCGCCCGTTCTGCATAGCGGTTGAACCGCCACGCAGAGTGCTCCAGCGTGATGCGTCGCCACACCGCGCGTTTTTCGGCAGGGCCCATCGCGGGCCAGAACTGCACTTCGTCAAACGTGCGCCCGCACCCCTTGCACAGGTCGTCGCCCTGGCTGGTGGAGCAGATGGCGATACAGGGCGTGTCGGGCGTGGTGCCGTACCAGGCATGCCAGGCATCCAGGGCATCCGGGGGCAGGCGGTCTTCTTCCACCACGTCCTCGCGCCGGAACACCATCTGCGCATAGACCTCTGCCAGCGCGCGGATCTCCGGGGCCAGGGAGACTCCGTCGGGCGAAGGCACCCGGCTGCGCCAGTGGTTGATGGCGGCTTCGATGTCGGTGATGTGGATGGCGGCCATGGAGGTTTGAGCGAAGGGGCTGGATCATAGCCGCGCGGACAAGGCAACCCTGGCAAAGGTGTTTTGCACGGAGCAACGGCCCCTTTTTGGCGGCCCTTGAGGGGGCGTGTACGCAATAACCACAACCATGCTGCCCTTGCGCGACCGTGCGGGCGATGTTCCAATCGACGCTTCGAAGGGGAGTAGCTCCCGACTTGCATTCCGGCATTGCCAAGTTTTGGTGCGTGGGGGCGCGAGGCATCGGAACCGTCGTCAGTACGAAGCGAAACATCGCTTCCGGCGGTCCGGGTTCAGCGCATACCGCAAGGGCGCCGGGCTGAGCAAGACCTTTGATGGGCCCGCTGGGGCTGATCAAGGCCGTCCTTTCGTTGCTTGCCCTGTCAGGGCAGTCCTTGATCCCCCGACCGCAGGCCCTTTATCCCTTGGGTGGACTCGGCGCTACAGTGGCGGCGAACTCCCCCTTCGCGTGTATTGATACTGAGGAATTTATGGACTTTTTGGCTTCGCCCGAATTCTGGCTCGCACTCGGCCAGATCATCATCATCGACATCTTGCTGGGCGGCGACAACGCGGTGGTCATCGCGCTGGCCTGCCGCAAGCTGCCTCCGGCCCAGCGTACCAAGGGCATCATCTGGGGCACTGCCGGGGCCATTGTTCTGCGTGTGATCCTGATCGCCTTTGCGATGACCCTGCTGGCGCTGCCGTTCCTCAAGTTCGTGGGCGCGCTGCTGCTGGTGTGGATTGGCATCAAACTGCTGGCTCCCGATGAAGAGGGCCACGGCGACGTGCAAGGCAGCGACAAGCTGCTGGCCGCCATCAAGACCATCATCGTGGCCGACCTGGTGATGAGCGTGGACAACGTGATCGCCATTGCGGGCGCTGCGCAGAATGCGGGCGAGCACCAGTTCCTGCTGGTCGTGCTGGGCCTTCTGATCTCTATCCCGATCATCGTCTGGGGCAGCCAGCTGGTCATCAAGCTCATGGAGCGCTTCCCTTTCATCATCACCTTCGGCGGCATGTTGCTGGGCTGGATTGCAGGCGGCATGCTGGTCACAGACCCCGCTTTCCTCAACGTGAATATCGTCGAATGGATGCCCAAGTGGGGCAGCGTGGATGAGAAAGGCCTGGCCGTTATCTCCGATACCATGTACTGGACCTCGCACATTGCAGGTGCGCTGCTGGTTCTGCTGGCTGGCAAGATCATCGTTGCGCGCCGTGCGGCGGCGGCACCTGCCGAGCAGCAGGGCTAAAGGCAGGCATACGGAACCGACCATTACAAAAGGGGGCTCTATGCCCCCTTTTGTCCTTGGTCCTCAATGGGAGTCGGTATGGACAGAGTCATCGTGTATGTAGACGACGCGGTTTATGCGCAGCAGGTGCTGGCACCTTTGTTCGCGCGCGACGCAGCCGCCAGAACACAATGGGTGCTGGTGGCCTGCGCGCCCCGGATGACCCACCGCATCAGCAAGTGGGTGAGCCACAGCGCCCGTGAAAACTGGCGCGCCAAGTGGGCTGACAAGCTGTTTGCCCAGATCCTTCCCGCGTTGCGGGTGCCCACAGACAGAGTGACCACCGTACTGGCCAAGGGGCCGCTGGCGGAGCTGACCGATCAGCTGCAGGCTGCAGGCGCCTCCGCGGCCCAGGTGGTAGATGCGCGCCGGCCCAAGACGGATATGGCACAAGAGCCTGCGCCTGTGCGCCCGGACAAAGGCTGGTCGCCAATGCCAGGAACGCTGGGCAGCCTGCTCACGGGTTGCGGAGCGTTGTGGATGCTGGCTTTCGAATAGGCAGTCACCGCGGGGGCTGATTGCCAGGGGCTTGGCTCCCGCTTTGCGCATTTCTTGGTTCCCTCGGCCGGTGCTATTCTCCGGCCATGAAACTCCTCCTGAAATGGCTTCTCAGCGCTGCATCGCTGCTGTTTGTGGCCTATGTCTACAGCGGTGTGGAAGTGCAGAGCTTCACCTCCGCGCTGATCGCGGCCTTTGTCATTGGCCTGTTCAACGTGGTGTTGCGGCCCGTGCTGGTGGTGCTGACGCTGCCGGTCACCATCGTCACCGTCGGCCTTTTTCTCTTCGTCATCAACGCGCTCATGTTCTGGGCCGCCGCCAGCGTACTGGACGGGTTCCACGTCAATGGCTTCGGCGCGGCGCTGCTCGGGTCGCTGATCTATTCGCTGCTGGGTGTGCTGATTGAATCAGCGCTCGGCGGCCTGTTCGCGAAGAAGTAATTCCACCGCGCGCAGCCGGGTGTCGATGATGGACGCCTCAATGTGGTCCACCTGCGGTCCACCCCGCCGCGCCAGATCCTGGCCCGCCTTGAAGCGGTCTACCGCAGCCGCATAGTCATAGCGCGCGGCGTGGGCCTCTGCCTCGGCGCGCACTGCGCGCAGTGCCTGGCCTTGGGCCTGCCAGGTGGACGCCAAAAGCTGCCACGCCGTCGCATCCCGGGGGTGTGTGGCCACCCAGGTTTGCAGGGCGCTGGTTCCTTCACCAGCGCGCCCAGCGCGCAGCAAGGCCTGTGAGCGCAAAACCAGTTCAGGGCGCCGGTTGCTGCTGCTGGTGGTGTTGGTCGCATCGGCAGCCAGTGCGTTGACTGCGGCGGCAGCGTCGCCAGCGGCCAGTTCGATCTCGGCGGCGAGCAGCTTTGCAAGCCGGTGGGCAGCGGCATCATTGCGCACCAGGTCCTCCAGCTTCTTTGCGGCAGCGCGTGCACCTGCAGCGTCTCGAAGCTGGTTGCTGCCCAGCGCAGCCGCGTACAGCACGCCCACGCGCCGGGAGGCGGGCAGGGCTGCAAAACCGGAACCTTGCGGCTCGGCAATCCACTGGCGCAAGGTGTCCACGCCGGGGTTGGCCAATACCCGGGCACGCGCTGCAACCATTGCGTGTTCCAGGGTCGATGGCACTGTGGCCGCTGCGGCAGCCTCTCCGGGCGGAAGGCGCGAATGCATGTCTGCCATGCGCTCGGTGGTCAGCGGGTGGCTGCGAAGATACGGCCACGAGCCGTTGTCGTTGAGCCGGTTGGCCTGCTGGAGCTTGTCGAACATGCTGACAAAGCCCTGCGGTGCAAACCCGGCGGGGGCCATCAGACCATAGCCAATACGGTCCGCCTCGCGCTCCATGTCGCGCGAAAAGTTCAGCTGGTTCTGCATGGCCAGCGCCTGCCCCCCCACCACCAGCGCCTGCGTGGCCCCCGGGTTCTTGCTGGCCGCCAGCGCGCCCAGAATCATCGCCCCCAGCAGCAGGGGCGTCTGCTTGCTTTGCTGGGTGATGAGGCGCGAGATGTGGCGCTGGGTGACGTGGCTGAGCTCGTGGGCCAGCACCGAGGCCAGCTCGTCGCGGGTGGTGACGACCCCGATCAGGCCAAGGTGCACGCCCAGATAGCCGCCTGGCAGCGCAAACGCGTTCACCGTGCGGTCGCGCCCCAGCAGAATCTCCCACGCGAAGCGCTCATCCAGCTCTGGCGAGAGCTCCCCACGCGCCTTGGCGGCAGCCATCAAAGGGCGCCAGATACCTTGCACATAGTCGGCAATGACGGGGTCGTCGATGTAGTCGGGGTCTCTGTAGAGTTCGCGGATGATGCGGTCACCCAGGCGGCGCTCGGCGCTGGTGGTGAGGTCGCTGGGGTCGCCGAGGGTGGGCAAGGCTGTCTGGGCACTCGCTACTGGCGCATACAAAATGCTATTCACTATCAAAAATATAGCTGTTAGCGCTTTCTGGAGAAGCGCTGTAAGCCATTTTTGTTGAAATTTTTGCACGAAGGTCCTTTGTCCACCCTCAGGGCCATGCACATGCGTTGCCCTGTACGACTAACGCCTTATGATGCCTTCGCCCCAAAAACGTTTCGCTCCATTGTCCATGCCCACCCCAGCCTCACCCCTCACCCACTTCGATGCCCAAGGCCAAGCCCACATGGTGGACGTTGGCGCCAAGGCCGCCACCCACCGCGTGGCCGTCGCCACCGGTCGCATCGAGATGCAGCCGGAAACCTTGGCCTTGATCGAATCTGGGACTGCCAAAAAAGGCGACGTGCTGGGAATTGCACGCATTGCGGGAATCATGGCGGCCAAGAAAACGAGTGATTTGATCCCTTTGTGTCATCCGTTGATGCTGACGCGGGTTGCTATTGAATTTGAGTCTTGTGGCGCTAGTGGGCATTGCATCACTGGCATTTCATGCGTTGCGACGGTGGAAACCGTTGGTCCGACTGGCGTGGAAATGGAAGCGCTCACCGCTGTACAGGTGACCCTACTGACGATCTATGACATGTGCAAGGCTCTTGACAGAGGAATGGTCATATCCGATGTGAAGGTTCGGGAAAAGCGCGGTGGCAAATCAGGGCATTTTGTTGTGTCTGCCCACGCAGGTTCCTAACTGTCACCAGATAGCAAAGTTGGTAGACAGATAGAGATAGAGCGCTTGTCGTTCAAAGCGCCTTGACGCACTAGAAGCAGGCGCTATTTTTGCTTGTTACTACCGGTTCAAAGAGTCACAGGGAGCAATTTCAATTGAAAAAGTCATCACCCGACAGCCTGCGCACAGGTCTGTTTGCCATTTTTGTCCTGTCCGGCTTTGCAGGGCTGATTTACCAGTCGATCTGGTCTCATTATTTGGGTTTGTTTCTTGGGCATGCTGCCTATGCACAGGCGCTGGTGCTGGCAATTTTTATGGGCGGCATGGCCATCGGTGCTGCCTGGATCGCAAGGGCAGGGCAACGCTGGCGCAACTTGATTCGAGGCTACGCCATCATCGAGGCCGTTATTGGCGTTTTGGGCCTGCTTTTTCACACAATCTTCACCAGCATTGCGGCCTTCAGCTATGACACTCTCATTCCTGCTCTGGGTGATCCTTGGACCGTCAACCTTGCGCGCTGGTTGATCGCTGCAGCGCTGATTCTTCCGCAGACTATTCTGCTTGGCATGACCTTTCCGCTTATGAGTGGTGGTTTGATTCGCCGTTTCTCTGGCAGTGATGGGTATACCCTTGGCGGCCTTTACTTCACCAACAGTATTGGCGCGGCTGTCGGTGCCTTGGTGGCGGTATTTGTGTTGCTACCGTCTATGGGTTTGCCGGGCGCCATGACCGTAGCCGCTGTGATGAATTTTGTAGTGGCAGGTTTGGCGTGGTGGCTGGCACGTGAGCCAGAGCCGGAAGCGCCCATCCACAAAACTTCGGGCAATGGCGATGCACAAAAAATTACAAAAAATCCTCTGCTTAGGGTGGTGCTGTTCAGCACTGCGCTTTCAGGCGCTGCCTCGTTTGCGTACGAGATTATCTGGATCCGCATGTTAAGTATGGCGGTCGGCAGCACGATGCATGCTTTCGAACTCATGCTTGCGTCGTTCATTGCGGGGATCGCCTTCGGCGGCCTGTGGGTGCGTAAACGCGCAGACTCCACAGAATCGCCGCTGCGGCTGGCAGGTTGGATGCAGATCTTCATGGGGGTAGCCGCTCTGGCCTCTCTAGCGGTGTATGCCAATACCTTTGCCTGGGTCGGCTGGTTGATGCAGGCATTGGCCAAGACAGATGCTGGCTACAGCGTGTTCAACCTCGGTACGGCCACTATCGCGATCGCCATCATGTTGCCAGCAGCGTTCTTTGCTGGCACAACATTGCCACTGTTCACCGTCGCATTACTGAGAAGCGGTCAGGGTGAGCGCGCCATTGGCCGTGTCTACGCCTGGAACACTTTGGGTTCAATCGCGGGTGTCTTTGCCGCAATCCATCTGTTGATTCCGATCTTGGGCCTGAAGCTGTCTCTTTGTATCGCTGCGTTGGTGGATTTAAGTGTTGGCCTTGTATTACTTCGCTTGTATGCTGATGATAAGAAGGCAATGTTGCGTTTTAGCATTGGAGTGGCACTAGCCGCTATGTCTTTGTTGATTGCTGTTCGAATCCCGTTTGATCCAATGACAGTAGCGTCAGGCGTTTTTCGTCATGGGCGAGTTGCTTTGAGCGCTGACGATCAAGTTGTCTATTACCGAGATGGAAAAACTGCGAGTGTTGCGTCTGTAGTATCAGTTGATGGCAGTATTCAAATCGCAACAAATGGCAAAACCGATGCGGCAATTCAAATGCGAGATGATATGCCTGCTACTCCGGATGAGCCAACAATGGTTCTCGCAGCGGCATTGCCAATGGCCATACACGCGGCGCCTGAGCGTGTTGGTGTTATTGGATTTGGTTCTGGCTTAACAACGCATTCATTCCTGGCCAACCCGCGTATTAAACAAGTCGATACAATTGAAATTGAATCGGCCATGGTTCAAGGGGCAAAAGCATTCGGACCGAGAGTGGAGCGTGCCTACACAGACGCGCGGTCTAATATTATTATTGATGATGCGAAATCATATTTTTCAGGACAACGTGGGAAATATGATATTATAATCTCCGAGCCATCTAATCCTTGGATTAGTGGTGTAGGTGCATTGTTTTCCAAGGAGTTTTATAAATTCGTTCCTCGGCATTTGAATGAAAATGGTTTGTTTGTTCAATGGGTTCAGTTGTACGAGATTGATGATGCTTTGCTGGGTTCGATTTTAAAGGGGCTTACTCCCGCATTTGAGGATTATGGGGCTTGGTTGAGTAACAAGTCTGATCTCCTGATTGTTGCAACTCCTAAAGGTGTCTTGCCAAAGCTGAATTTGGAATATTTGCTGTCTAACGAAAAGAGTCGCTTTGACTTGCAGCGGATTGGTATCACAAGCCAGCATCAGCTTGATTTTAGAAAAATAGCGGATGCGCGCATTTTGCGGGCGCTCAGTAAAATTCACCCTGCGCAAAAAGCAAATTCTGATTTTCTACCGATCCTTGGATTAGAAGCGCCTCGTACCCGATTTAAGGGTACTGCGTCGGATACGGCATTGACGCTGCCCATCATCAATAGGCCTTTGCTGGAGGCTTTAGATGTTGCAACCGCTCTGCCCTCCCAAGTTGCTCCACCAAGTATTCAACATTTCACGGCTGATGATCTTACCGAGCGCGCCAGGAGGCTTGCCAAGGAGATTCGTGACGGAAACGGTGCGTATTCGCCTCTGGTGGCATCTGTGCAGGCGGCTGGTAGGAACTGTCGACAAGTGTGGTCAATATCTCAGCGACGACAGATCGCCAGCAGTCTCGTTGACCTAGCGGACAGTACGATCAAATATCTTCCGCCAGCAATGTTAGATGGAGTTTGGATTCGCCCCGCTTGGCTTCAATGCCCTAATTTACATGAGGATTTTGCGCGTGTGATTTCTATGCTGGAGGCTCACGCCTTGCGTGATTACTCTAAAATGGAGGTTTTAGGCAGAGACTGGATTTTAAAACCTCCAGCCGAAAGCTTTATGCAGCGATATTTTGACGGTTATGCTTGGTCGGGAATTTTGTTGGCAAAGGTAAAGCAAAAAAAGTGGAGTGAATTGTCTGATATTGTTGATTCAATGGATGCTAGTACATCGCTTCATCCGGAATACGTTTACACTCGTAGGCTTGCGAGGGCACTTGTTGGGGAGTCTGTGCAATAGGCGCTGATCTTGAGTGAGTGTTTGGTTTTTTAGAGAAAACCATCGACAGGAACGTAGGCCCGAATGCGTAAAGTGTTTGGGTCTAATAGAACGACCCAGTCCAAGGCATTACGGGAAACCATGGGAAGCCATAGTAGGTCGCTACCATTTTTGCTCTCACCATATTGCATATTCGCAAGGGCTGTCGCTACAGATTTGTCGATTATGATTTTATTTTCTGGGTGAGCTGCTCTTAGAACTGAGATAGGCTTCGCTTTTTTGAGGATGTCCTCTTTGTTTTTGTTGTAGTCTTGCCACCTCGATGGGAGCTGGCCTGCATCTACACCTTGTAGCGCCATCTCTAGACTCTTTAGACGTTCACTTGCGGATGCGGAGACTCGCAAACCAACTGTCCTCAAACTATCGAAACTCCAAGGTTTCGCCCAAGAAGGTAGTTTATCTAAGTCGGATTCTGGTACATCGGCGTAACTGATAAGTCTAAAGCGATCTACTTCAAAAACTAAAGCGATAGGGCGGGCTGTGGCAAGACTGTTTAGGCCGTATGCCATGGCTGCCAATTGAATGGTCGCAATAAAAAATAGATCTACCGAAATAGCTAGCCGAGACTTAGACTTTTTGATTAACAAAAGGGTCAGCAATGGGCCGCAGATGAGATCTACCCCTATAATCAGCCAAAATATTCTTTGACCACCAGCAATTTCATGTAAATTTTCTGGAAACCAAAGAGTAAAGACCAAAATAGCGACAAAAATTGCAAGAAGTGTAGAAATTATTAGATGTACAAGTGCAATCCTCGTTGTCGATGTTTTTGAAAAAGAATCTTTGCAGAAAATTTTGAACTTCTGGTGCATTTTCGGATTTGCAAGTAAAAATGCCCGCTAAGCGGGCATTTTTATTTCACTAATGAATCTGTTGAATCGATAAATTCAAATTATCTGCATTCGCTAGGAGCATACTTGGCTGGAAGCGGAGTAGCTGCTTTGGTAATCACTGGCAATTTGCGGTTTGCACCAACGGTATTAGTAGCAGATGCGCAACCCCAATCCATTGTGCCGGTATCTGTGCCAGTCAAAGCAGTTTTCAAAGCAACAGGGCCACCCTTCAATTGCAGATACGGTGTATAAACTAGCTGAGCACCGACAGGGATTGCTCCGATGTTCGCTTGATTGAGCGTTGCGGTTACTTCACCGGTCGTATCACTAATTTGAACTTTGGTCACATATTTACTTACAGCGCCCGCCCCACCCACCTGAGCATTGAAAGTAGCCGCAAGTGCAGTAAGTTCGATGGTTGTCTGCGCATCGGTTTCAACAAGCTTCTTAGCTCCCGTTGCCAACGAAATTCCTTCAGTTACACGTGCGCGCACTGTGTAGTCCTGATACGCGGGTAGGGCGACGGCAGCCAAGATACCAATGATGGCCACCACGATCATCAGTTCGATCAGGGTAAAACCCTTTTGCATGAAACGCTTCATATGTAACTCCTCGGAGATCGATTGCAAACACACAACCTGCAGAAGGATTCTCCAGGTCTACCATGACCAAGCATTTGTCGTGCCAGCCCTTGGCGCCTTGTGCAGCGGCGATGCTCCTGTGCACGCATACGGGCTACGCACCTGAGCTTGATAGATGCTCGGGCCTGCAAGCTTCACTGACATTTTTGTCTGCGCAAGAGTGTCACAAGGTGCTTCATTTGTAGCGCAAGAGGTGGATCTTGCAGTCTCAGGAGGGGGACAAACAGATGCTGTGCTCTCCGCCTCGGGCAACGCTTCGCAAACCTGAATTCCATTGAGACGAAATAACTTGCTCGCCAGGGCTGCCCATGCCAAACGCGGCTAGGAGCACCGAACCCATCTCACCAGTGCTAAATCGCAAACTCCTGTCCTGCATGCAGCCAGCCGATCTCAATAGGTGAAGGAGGGCACGTTCTATCGGATTTGGCAGCCAACAAGCTGCGAATTTCCTGCAAGATAACCGCTGTCTCGGCTGGCTTGGTATGGGTTATGTAGACACGGCAGCCCTGATGCGCACAAGATTGCAGTTCCATGAGCAGAGTGCGCGGCGATAGGTGCAGGCTTTGGCGGGCCAAGGTGCTTTCACGGTCACTGAATGCGGTTTCGATGACGAACATGACCACTGGTAACTGGTTCACGCGCTGCCAGAAGGCGGGGTTGCGTTCTGTGTCCCCACTAAAAACCCACCATCCTGAGCTTCCCTGGATGGCATAGCCCACCGCAGGCACGGTGTGGACGGCGGGTAGTGCTTCAACCACCAGGTCGGCGACGGTGTGCTGATCCCCTTTTTGCATGGGGCAAAAGCGAAGAAACGGCTTGTCTGGAGAGGGTATGGCCCCAAAGTCTGGCCAAACGATGTTGTTGAAGACGTGCGTGCGAAGTGCGGCAATCGTAGCGGGCAGGGCGTGTATCTGCACTGGTGAGTCGCGCAAGGACGAAACCGCATCCAGCATCAACGGTAGCGCAGCAATATGGTCCAAGTGCGAATGTGTCAGAAACACATGGTCGATCTTGCGCATTTCTTCAAGTGTCAGGTCGCCCACGCCGGTACCCGCATCGATCAGGATGTTGTCGTCGATAAGGAACGAAGTAGTCCGGCAATCTTTAGCGATGGCTCCGGAGCAGCCCAGCACGCGAACCTTCATGGGCCCACCTGTCTATTTGGTGTCGAAATTGGTGGCGCCGTCCCATCCGGGATCGACGGTCTGCCACTGGAGGGTTTGTACTCGGGCGGCATACAGTTCGTAGAGGGTGGAGGGCGCGGCAGTTTGCTGTAAGTTCACCAGCAGTTTGCCGCATTGTGCCCAGTCCTGGGCGCGATAGGCGTCCAGGAAGTGTTTCCATATGGACAATTCCTCCACTTTGCATGGCATTCCGGTCTGCAGCGGGGCAACTGGCGAGTAGATAGCCACAGCCTGGGCTTTGCCCTTGACGCGCACCAGGTCCAGCTCTTGCCAGATGAAATCCGGTGCCTGGGCATGGGTGGATTCGCTCACCACGGTGCGCACGCCATAGTGTTTGGACAAGCCTTCCAGCCGCGACCCCAGGTTGACTGCATCCCCGATCACGGTGTAACTGCGCCGGATGTCCGAGCCCATGTCGCCCACGCACATGGTGCCGGTATTCAGGCCAATCCCGATACCAATCTCGGGGAGCCCGCGTTCACGGTGCAACAGGTTGATTTGCTCCACCGTACGCTCCATGTCCAGCGCAGCCTGCACTGCCAGTTGCGCGTGCTCCTCTGTCGGCACCGGCGCTCCCCAAAACGCCATGACGCAGTCCCCCATGTACTTGTCGATGGTGCCTCTGTGGCTACGAATGATGTGGGTCAGCTGGCTGAACACGTCGTTGAGCAAGGCTTGCAGCTGCAGGGGCTCCATCTGCTCTGACATGGCGGTGAAACCCCGCATGTCGCAGAACATGACAGTCAGTTCGCGGCTGGTGGCCTGCATGCTGTAGTTTTCGGGCTGCTTGACCATCTCGTCCACGAGCTCGGGTGGCACGTAGGTGCCGAACAGCGCGGCCAGTTCCCGCTTGGATCGGCTTTCCACAAAGTAGCCGTAGACCATGTTGAGCGCGAATGCCAGTACCGCCATCACGATTACCGTCGCCAGTGGCATTGCCAAGCCTTGGGCGAGATAAAGCCACAGGTTGAGGCCTGCCAGCGCTGCAACCACCCCCAGGCTGAGAAGCACCGCCCAGGTGGCTGACAGCGCGGGCAGGGCGAGGGCCAGAAAAACACCTGCGCAGAGCAGCTGTGCAGCGTCAAAGCCCACCGCGTAGTCGGGTCGCACGATGCTTTTGCCGTCGAGAAAGGCGGACAGCATATTGGCGTGGGTTTCCACGCCGGGATAGGTGCGGCCGACGGGGGTTACACGCAGGTCGAGCAGGCCGGGGGTTGTTGAGCCCACCAGAATCAGTTGGCCTTGCAGGTTGTTGGCAGGCAGTTTGCCCTCCAGTACATCCGACGCGGAAACATAGCGGAATGACCCGCCATTTACATCACCAGGGCCGCGGAAGGGGATCAAGGTCGCAAGCCGTGTGTCCACCGGTAGCGCGAAATCGCGGCCATCCTGGCGTAGCACGATGCTCTGGAGTATGTCGTGCATCCCTTCTGGATTGGCATGGGCGTAGTGGGGATGGATTTCCGGCTGGTCGAGCAGGGTACGGTACATCGCCAAGGCCAAGGATTCGTAGTACTTTCCCTGATGCTCCGCCAGCAACGGTAGGGATCGGACGACGCCATCGTCATCGGTGATGGAGTTGAAGAAGCCCGCAGCGGGCACGGCGTGTGCCAGCTCTTCAATATTGCTGCCGTAACCTCCCCAGGTGGTTGCCAGCAACGGTAGGCCGCGAAGTCTCTCGGCGGGCAAGGCGGGTGCTGGCAAAACACCTTTTGTTCTCCCGTCCCGGTCACTGGTGAAGTAGTAGCCCAGAACCGCAGGTCGGCCTTGCAGAGCGCGGGCAAAGAGTGCGTCGTAGTCAAGAGCGGGAGCCAGGCGCGCCAGTTGTTCCTTGAAGCCTGTCTGCGCCCGCAAAGGCCCTTTGGCCAGCCGCTCCAGGTTTGCGAGGCCTGAGCTTCCGTCTGCTTCGGCAAAGAGGACGTCAAACCCCACCAGCGCGACCTGTTGCCGTTCAAACAGCTCCTGCGTCAAAGCAGCAAGCTTGTCCCGTCCCCAAGGCCAATGCCCCACCCTATCAAGGCTTT
>Ga0067045_1028819_pt1 | contig 27104 bp, 27 predicted proteins | sample TerdegcTABiofilm_FD_59184 | JGI IMG/M metagenome (GOLD analysis project Ga0067045, IMG submission 59184) | Combined Assembly of (Gp0054472, Gp0054536) Wastewater bioreactor microbial communities from Singapore -Terephthalate degrading... | reverse complement strand
GGGCTTATTTATCTTGATAGGCAGTAAAGGCAGAAGCCGCGACGGGATAATTATTTTACAGAAAAAAGCAAATTGAGAGTAGATTCTATATTTTATAGATATAATAGGGGTAAATAAATATATTTTTTATTTTTGTAGAAGACGGATTTTTAAAAACCTGATAAAATAACTTAGAATTATGTAGTAATTTGGTGTATAGCAGTGGATATTCTTATTTTTTCTTGACAGGAAAAAGGGCGGTTGCTATACTACTAAGGACTACAAGAAAAACGGGGTCGTATTGGGTCGTTGGCCTGGATCCCTATTCTTAAGGAGGAAGTGAAAGTATGAAAAAATTAGCACTTGTCCTTGTACTGCTTATGGTTTTTGGCCTGGTACAGACTTTTGCTCAGAGCGCTCCTGCCCTTACCCTTGGCGGAGCCATGTATGTATGGCAGAACTATGAAGCCCCCGCAGATTTTTATGCAGGTCGCTACAGGTTCAGATTGAACATGGCTTATACCGATGGCGGGTATGGAGTTAGGGCAAGATATCAGGTAACCAATGGCGAGTTCATTGGCGCCAAAGATCTTAATGTACCCTATGCCTACGGTTATGTTACCCTGCTGGACGGCATGGTAAAGGTTACCGCTGGTAAAGCAGTTCCCTTCGTATACGGCACCTGGTCTGCAGTGGTTGAGAACCAGCTGTATGTAGGTCCATTAAACGTTGGTGTACAGGACAACATCGTCTTCGCAGGTTTTGATGGAGCTTCTTTAACAGTTGTTCCTGTCGATGGCCTGGAAATCGGCGTTGGTCTCCCCGTTGCCTTAGGCGGCACACCAAACCCCACCTTCACCGACCTTGTGGATGCCCTCAAACTCGGTGTTAAATTCGCTATGCCGGACCTCTTTACCCTCTGGGCCTACTACGATATGGGCCAGAACCTCGGTGTTACCGCCAGTGTAAATGCAGTAGAAAACCTTGGCGCATCGGTTAAGTTCGAAATGAAGGGTGAGGATATGGGTATCGGTGCTGCACTTTCTTACGAACTTGCAGATATGGGCCTTACCATTGCCAATGACTTTGGCATGGTATTCGGTGGCGATTTTACCGATGACTTTGCTGTAACCTATGCTCAGGATGCCTGGGATGTTATGGTTGGTTTCGCCTACAACGATCCTATGTACATATTCCTGTATTTCAATGCCTATGTAGGCAAATACACCTTCAACCCCTACGTAACCGTAGGTTTCGACGGTGCCTTTACTGTTACCTTAATGCACACCTTTGCTTTCTAAGCAAAGAATTAAGGATTTCACAGCCCCGGTTTTTCCGGGGCTTTTTTTTGTGCTACCGGCAGGGACGCATCTCTTTTCTACTCTGGGATGATGTATTAATGGTTCTCCCTAAGGTGGTCTAGTTAGACTGGTGAGTCCAAAAAAAGACCGGAGAATAAATCTACCGGTCTTTAAGGTATTCTTTAACTAGGCTTTAAAATTGGTACTCTACATTAAGGCGTTCAATGACTCCCTCGGATAGGGAGGTTACAGGAATTGTGATGCGCAGCTTATCCGCATAGGGCAGCTGGCCGGCAAAGACGCAGTAACCGCTTATTGTTTCGGAGGAATATAAAGAAAACTCTTCCGGCAGGAGGTATCGTTTTACAGCCTCCTCCTTTTTTCGGGAATCGTATTTTTTGTAGGCATAATCTTCATCTATAACCTTCCACATGCTTAGGAGGGAATCTCTAGTGGAGGCTTGAAAATTCTTTGAAGCAACCCGAAGCAGGGTATGACGGAGGGAGATACTTATATCATTTTTAGCAGTAATTCTTACATTGAAAACATAGAATCTGTAGGGAGTCAGGGAAATTGGGGGGGGTAGGAAGGGGTTGTCCCGGCTTCCGTGGACCTGGGTAAGGAAATCCTCCCCAAGAAAGGTAAATTCCAGAACAGCGTCTTCGTTCTCCACCCTCTGGGATTCCTGCTGGGGTTTTAGAGGGGGTTTACTTTTCATGGATTCACAACCTGCTAGGGTTAAAAAAAGAGGGATTAACAGGAAGAATAAAGCCTTTTTTATGTTGGGAAAATTCATTTTCTGCTCCTAAATTTGTTTTGGCAATAGTATAGTTTTGAAAATAAAAGGACAATAGAGGCAATAGGAGAAATAGGCTCAAAGCTTGTAGAGATGATAGGCACAGTCAGGTCCTACTATTCCTTTAGCATCCTTAAGGGGAAGTCTCTTTCTTCCCTTAACAATAAGATTTCGATAAGCATACCGGAGTTTTGCTGCTCGGGCTGGGTCTATTAAAGAATCTGGAAAATTCTCAGAGTATCTCTTCTCCTGTGGGTTCATCTCTTTTATTTCACCTTTTTTAGATCTTACCTGGAAATAATAAAAATGAAAAGTTCCCTGCTTGGGTATAAAAGTTTAAAAAGGCTGTAAGGAAAGACCAAGGTTTTCCTACTTCTGGCTTGTGTCTTGGGTAATAAACCTGTATTATCTTATTAAAATAAGTATATTGGGAACTGGTGAATGAAGAATAAACCCCTTTCATCTTCTGAGATACAGGAGACAGTGGACAAGATAAGAAAGGCCTACGAGGATTATGTGAGTACCTATTCAAAATCCTCCAAAGTAAAACAAGGATTTGAAAACCGATATTGGGATGCCCTTCAGAGCCGGGCCGATCTTACAACCTTTCTTAAGGCGGAGATTGAAGCGATTGCCCACCTTATGGCAGCGGAAGAGGAGAAGAAAAAAAGGGTACTTGCGGAAAAGGCCCGGAAAGCACCGCCCCTGCAGGAGAAACAGGGTTATGCCGACAGGGTGCTGGAGGAGCTAAGAAAGCGTATAGAACATTATCCAGACTCTCCTCTCCCAGAGGGAGCCTCTTACGAGATAAGGAAGCTCTATGGAATGTTCATGCGTTTTGAACAGGATTACTGGCCACCGGGGAACAAGATTCTTAGAAAGTATTCTCCTTCAATTTATGCTGAACCTCGACGCAGTATTGAGGGAAGGGTATTCTCTTTTGGGGTTACGGGGAAATACCCTTATCCGGCCAGGGCGGAGCGTTATGCAGCTCTTTTAAACCGATTCCCCAGGGACTACAATGAACTGGAGAAGGAGGAAAAGGGATGTATCCTGGAGGCCGCCTTTCTGCTGCACGATCTGGAAAAGGAGTTCTCCGAGGTTAAAAATACCCCCTCACTTCCGGAAGAGGATGTGGATATAGTTGATAATATATTAAAATATCTATATATTGTTTTAAAGGATTTTCGATTAACCGATCTAAAACCAGTGCAAGGAGTTATTTAATGGGTAAAGAAGTAAATGTTACTGCCTCTAATTTCGAAGCCGAGGTCTTAAAGGCAGAAGTGCCGGTGCTTGTGGATTTCTGGGCTCCCTGGTGCGGTCCCTGTAAAATGGTAGGTCCTATTCTTGAAAAGATCTCCGAGGAATACGATGGCAGGCTCAAGGTAGTAAAAATTAATGTGGACAATGAGTCTGAGCTTGCTGGAAATCATAATATTGTAAGCATTCCTACAATGATGATCTTCAATCAAGGGAAAATGGTTCGGCAGCAGGTGGGAGCTGGTTCAAAACAAGCCCTAGAAAACCTTTTCCGGGAATACCTGTAAACCGGACTATATATAGAACCACCGTTTATAGACATACCGGGAGACTTTTTATGGTTTCCCGGTTTTTTTATCTAAAGTAATGAAGCTAGCTTGGATTAACTCCACGAACTATCCTTTTCTTAAGGGCTGTAAACCTCTGTACTATTTTCTTTTCCAAAGCTGTATTTTCCAGTAGGTACAATATACCAGTCCAGGGCTGTGTTTGTATCTTCCTGCTCCTCCCAACGGCAGATCGATCTTGTGGCTGTAGAACTGGAAGGATTTACAGCATCCTCTGGGGCGATTCTTTCACCGGCGGCTATCCATCCACCCTGTTCAACGAGAGATAAGGCTTTGTTCATCATCTCTTTGCTTCCAAAACCCAAATAGGAGGTGTCTGAATCACTGGTTCTGTTGCTGTAGATTACAGCATCCAGAAGGGTACCGGAGGGGGAAGAGTAGAGCGATATTACTCCATTATTGCCTGGAAGGCCGCTTCCTCCCTTAAGCCAAAAATCCCAGGCTTCCGAGCAGGAATCGATTCCCTCAGACTGTTCTTTGGATACTGTTTCGTCAATTTCTGTCTCTATTCCCTGGGGTTTCCAGTGGAAAAGGATGTAATCCCCCGCTTCTACCTCCAGAGAAGGAAAGGAAAATCGTAGGCTGTAAATATCTCTTGTTCCCTCAAAAAGGGTTAAGCCGGCAAGATTACCCCCCTCGGTTATCTTCAGTTCCGTTACATCTGGGTGCGTTGTGGAACCAAGGGTAGTAAACTCATTGAGGATAATATTGGGCAGTTTGGAATTGAACCCGTAAAAGGGAGCAAGGAACTGCATTCTGTTTCCCCTCTTATCCTTTACAGTTCCCTGTAGTATATACTCCTTTCCCGGCTCCTGAGAGGAAGAGAGGTAAAGGAGAATACTGTTATCCTGGGGAAGGATCTTTTCAATCTCCATTTCTGGTGTAATCCGAGGTGGCTGGGCAAATTCTGTCTCCTTATCAAAGGTAAGACGGATCAGATCCTCCGATTCCTGGTCCAGGGAAAGGAAAACAGGGGGAAAGATCTCCTCCAGCACAGTAATGTTTGGGCCGTTCCCCGGTGTACAGGCACAGGCAGTGAATAAAAGAAGAAGACAAAGGAAATTAAAATCTTTTTTCATAATTACCTCCTAAGAGAATAAATATCTGTTTACAATGCTCTCCATTTATTACTACAATCAAATATCACTGCTGATTGATCTGGAAGGAGGTTTTTTAATGGCTGAAGGCATTCTTTTTGATAAATATGGGATAATTGTTGATTCCGGTAAAATAATCTTCCGGGAGGGAGAACCAGGGGATCAAATGTATATAATTCAGGACGGGAGTGTAAGGATAAGCAAGGAGATTGCAGGGAAGGAGCATATCCTTGCGGTTCTTGCCAAGGGTGATTTTTTTGGAGAGATGGCTATTGTCAATCAGGTAACCAGAACAGCCACTGCAACAGCAGTGGGAACAGTCAAACTTCTCGCCTTCAACAGGGAAGGTTTTATAAGTATGATAGAAAAAAATGCCCGTATAGCCCTTAATATTATTGATAAACTATGCCGAAGACTACAACAGGCAAACCTTCAGATCCAGCATTTGGTAAGAAGGAATGAAAAGGGGCTGATTGCCCTGAATCTCTACTATGCCTTTGCGGAGCAGGGTCTAGAAAAGGCGGAGCTGGAATTTCATAAAACAGCAAGAGAAATTGCTCTTAACCTTGAATTACCGCAGGATAGTGTTATTTTTTATATGGAAGAATTAAAACTTAAGAATATCATCCGGGTGGAAAAGAATGTGATGACCTTGAGGGATCGGTATACTTTGGCATCCCTCGCGGAAAGCGCCACAGGAGTCAAGTGAATTCTTCTAAGTCTAGATTAAAATAAAAGGAAAGTGTATGTGCGGAATTGTCGGTTATTGCGGGCCTAAGCCAGCGGCAGAAATCCTCCTGGAGGGTTTAAAGAGACTTGAATACAGGGGTTATGATTCTGCTGGAATCTGTGTAGGAAACAATGGGACCCTTTCGGTTATAAAGAGAAAGGGCAAGATAAAGGATCTACGGGAGATCGTTCCTCCCAAGGTGGAGGGATCTTATGGTATAGGACATACCCGATGGGCTACCCATGGGGAGGTTAACGACATAAATGCCCACCCCCACATCGACTGGTCGGGTAAAATTGCAATAGCCCATAATGGTATTATAGAAAACTACAATGTTTTAAAGGAAAAACTGGAGAAAAAGGGAGCCAAATTCAGAACTGAAACCGATTCCGAGGTAATTGCTTATCTTATCGCAGACTGTTACAAGGGCGATCTTGATAAGGCTTTTAAGGAGGCTGTGCTTCTTCTTAAGGGAACCTATGGGATTGTCTGTATCCATTCCGACCATCCAGGAAAGATAATAGGCGCCAGAAACGGTTCTCCCCTGGTTCTTGGTATTGGTCAGGGGGAGATGTTCCTCGCTTCCGATGTTACTGCCATGATGGCTTATACAAAACAGGTGGTGTATCTGGAGGATGGGGAGATCGTTTTTGTGGATGCCAATGGTTTTGTAACCCAGGACCTCGCAGACCGGGAAATTCAGAAAGAGGTGGATCATATAAACTGGGAGCTGCAGGAGATAGAGAAGGATGGTTTTTCCCACTTTATGGAGAAGGAGATCTTTGAGCAGCCCGATTCCATAGCCAGAGCCTTGAAGGGTCGTATCGATCTGGAGCATGCAACGGGACATCTAGGGGGTTTGAATCTATCTAACAAGGAGCTTTTAAATATTGAAAGGGTCAAGATTGTGGCAGCTGGAACCAGTTACCACGCAGGGATGGTTGCGGCCTATCTTCTTGAATCGGTGGCAAGAATTCCTGCCTCTGCGGAGCTAGCCTCCGAGGTAAGGTACAGAAATCCCATAGTGGAAAGGAATACCCTCTATTTTGCTGTATCCCAGTCCGGGGAGACGGCGGACACCCTCTATGCCTTGCGAGAACTGAAAAGAAAGGGTGCTACGGTTCTGGGGATATGTAATGTTGTTGGTTCCACCATTGCCAGAGAGTCGGACGGCGGGGTTTATATCCACTCAGGACCAGAGATCGCAGTAGCCTCTACCAAGGCTTTTACTTCACAGCTGACGGTCTTCTATCTTTTTACAGTATTGATGGCCAGGATGAGGAATATGTCCTTCGAGGAGGGATACGCTCTTTTGGAAAATCTTCAAAAGATTCCGTTGCAGGTTAAACAGATTCTGAATGAATACGAACATATCCGAGATTTGGCAAGAAAGTATTCAAAATATCCAAATTTTCTCTTTTTAGGCAGGGGTTTCAATTATCCTGTGGCTCTGGAAGGAGCTTTGAAGCTGAAAGAGATCTCCTATATTCATGCGGAAGGGTACAGCGCCGCAGAGATCAAGCATGGACCAATTGCTCTTATAAATGAGAGCACTCCCAGCGTATTTCTTGTCCCGGATGACGGTCTGAGGGAGAAGGTAATTTCCAACATGAAGGAGGTAAAGGCCAGAAAAGGGATAGTAATAGCTGTAGCAGTAAAGGGAGACCGGGAGGTAAAGGAGATTGCCGAGGATGTTATAGAGATCCCGCGCTCTACAGAGATCATGTATCCCTTCCTTATGGCGATTCCCCTGCAGCTTTTTGCCTATTTCTGCGCCCTGGAACTGGGGCGTGATGTCGATCAGCCTAGGAATCTTGCGAAAAGTGTTACAGTGGAATAAACGGAGACTCTGTCTCCTTGCCCTGGCGGCGATAGCTTTTATCCCCCTGTTTGCTCAAAGCGGAACAGTTTTGGCAGTCCTCGAACGAGGCCCGCTTTTCAAAAAGGTTATTCCCTTTATAGGTCCAAACACCCTCTCCTACTATTATGGGGAATACCGCTTGGGGCAGGAGAAGAAGGCAGAGATCTATTATATTACAGAGATGGTTCCTTTAAGCTCCTGGACTCCTTACTCCTGCGGGGGCTTAGCCTTTTTAGAGGTGCCTTATCCAGGTGCGAGGGTGTTGTACTATTCCCAGGAGGAGGGAGAAGGGATATTTTTCCTTTTCCCTGGGGGATCGGATAATCCCTGCAGATTTATTAATCCTTTTCTTGAGAGATACACCTATTTCAGGAGTCTTGCCAGGCTGGGAGGGCAGGTAACCTTTCCTGCAGTGTTTGAAATACCAGGGGAGTAGGGCTTCTATTTGGCTGAACCTTCCAGGCCGGAGACCTTGGAAACCCTTCTTTGATGTCGCTCACCCTGAAAGGTGGCACCTATATAAGCTTCTATCATGGATTCCACAGCCTCCAGATACTGCACCCTACCTCCAAAGGCAAGGAAATTGGCATTGTTGTGTTCCCGGGCTAAGCGGGCACTGAAACTATCCTTTATAAGGGCACAGCGTATCCCAGGAATCTTATTGGCGGAGATGGAGATGCCGATTCCTGTTCCGCAGAGGAGTATGCCGAAATCGTAAGTACTCTTTAAGAATTCCCTGCAGACAGATTCTGCGATATCCGGATAATCTACTGAGGTAGTGTCAAAAACCCCCTGATCCTTTACCTCAATCCCCTTTTCCAGAAGGAATCTTACAAGTCTCTTTTTAAGATCCACTGCGCCATGATCACTTCCTATAATCACCTTCATGAAGAAAAGTTAGCACAATTGTTAAAATGGCGTCTATCCCTTAAAAGTCTAAAAAGGGTTTCTTTATAAACCGATAAAAGAGATATGCAAAGAAGTAATCCTTTTCTGTTATTCCTTATTTTTATCTTTTTTCCCGGACTTTGCTGGGGCGAGCTCTCCTTGAACCCGGAAGATCTGCGAATGGAGCAGGGACTGGACTCTGGATATCATCTTTTTATCCGGCAAAAAAAGGGGATGGGATCTGTCCTTATTACAGAATCTACCAAGGATCCTGCGGGTAAGGCAGCGAATTATGCCCTGAGGAACCCGGAATATCATCCTGTCAATGGCGATGAAAAGAGGATGCTGGACGGGAAATTCCTCGATCCCAGTAGCGGGCTTTACTCCCTGATAGATTCCACTCCGGAAGAGCATCCGGAACTGGGACCTGCCTTTCATGTTTTTATCCCCTACGTGGCGGTCTATGGCTATCCCTGGAGCAGAAGCGGGGAGATTCAGATTCTGGACGGAACCTATCTTAATATCCGGGTTTTTGAAAAACCTTATGGAGATTACAGCGGTGGTTTCAAGGACAACCCCTTTATTCTAAGGGTAGTGCAGGTTCCCTTACCCGGACCTCCAGAACAAAATTATAGAGAGGACACTGTAAAGAGCTTTAAGGAGATTGCAAAGGAGGCTGGAGGAGAGGCGGAGTTCTCCGTTGGAGAAGAAACCCTAGTGGGAACCCTGGAAAGGTTAGTTACCTCTGCAAAGGGGAAAAGCTTGGACATGGTTCTTGCTTTAGATACCACAAAAAGCATGGAGGATGATCTCCTCTATCTTGCCGAGGAGCTCGTGCCGATGCTGCAGGAGACTACTACCGGTTTTGACAGATTCAGGCTGGGAATGGTTCTGTACAAGGATTATTACGAGGAATATCTTACCAAGGTGATTCCCTTTCAGGATAATCTGGAACCTGTAACCAGGATCCTTTATAGCATAAAGGCAATGGGGGGTAGGGATATTCCGGAGGCTGTGTTTGAGGCCCTTTATGTAGCTCTGAATTCCTTTGTTTGGGAGGCTGATTCAAGATTGATTGTCCTGGTAGGGGATGCTCCTCCCCATCCAAAACCAAGGGGAAAGGTTACTGCGGAAATGGTGTTTAATGATGCAAAGGCTTATTCAGTGGAGATCCATACCATAATACTGCCCCAGTAGGTTATTCCTCCTCCAGGGCTTCCAAATGCTTTAGGGTTAGGGTATAAGGCCATCGGGGAAGCTGACTTGCTTCCGGTGTTTTGTAGATCTGCAGCAGGGAATTGAATTTTTCCTTTGCCAGGTCATACTCTTTAAGCTTGTAGTGGATAAAGCCGATCTCATACAGGGCTTCGATTCTTTTGGGATCCTCGGGAAAACGCTCAACAAAGGCTTCGTAGTAAGCCAAAGCAGTTTTTAAATCATTTCTGCTGGAAACCGCTTCCTGAGCCTTTTGAAAATACTCCAAGGGGGAAAGATCCTCGGGTATTGAGGAGGGGGTGGAAGAACAACCCATTGTAAAGGTGATAATAGTTAGAATTAAAATAATTCCATAAACTACTGATTTAAGGTTCAACAGGTTTTCTGATTTTTTGTCTGTTGCTAGATTATCTGTAGGCTTCATCTTTTATTGGTAGGGTCTTTTTAAGCTCCTTCATGAACTCCTTAGGATCTCCCATAGGCTCGTAGGCATCGCAGCATTCGGTGCTTCTTCTGGCTACGGTGAAGTACTTATATACCTTTTCCTCCCCAAGTTTTTTTCTCCATTTTCCTGCTTCACAACGGACTCTAAGGTAGTATTGCCCGATTGATCCTGCCGGGTCTCTTACCAATTTGCAGTGGATGCAATTTGCGCAATAAATTTTTCCCTTTATTTCATCCTTCTTTTTTACTTTAGCAGTTTTTAAGCCTGCCATGGAGTCCCCCTTTGTGCAAGATATATTACCACGATCCTTTTTTATCCGTCAAGGATGCTTCGTTACTTCCCATAGTATCTAAAAACCTATATACTCCCAAGCCATGATAGCCACAATTATAAACTGCCTTACTGTAATAATCGGAACCTTCCTTGGACTTCTGTTCCATAAAAGAATAAAGGACGATTTTAAGGGTATAGTTTTTACTGGAATAGGGATCATTTCCCTTATTATCGGAATAAAAATGTCTCTGGAAACAACAAAGATCCTTGCCGCAGCCTTTTCCCTGGTTACAGGGGGGCTTCTCGGGAATTTTTTGAGAATAGAGGACCGGATGCTCAGCCTTGGGGATCAGATATCAAAACGAGTTTCTAAAAAGGAGGATGGAAAGGATTTTGCCTCCGGCTTCCTTAATGCCTCGGTATTGTTCTGTGTAGGGGCTATGACTATCGTAGGTGCTCTTAAGGCTGGTATATCCGGTGACTATGAGCTTATCCTTACAAAATCGGTGATGGATGGTTTTATGTCCATAATGCTGGCTGCAGCAATGGGCTTAGGTGTCGGTTTTTCTGCAGTAATAATCCTGCTGTATCAGGGGGGACTGACTCTTCTCGCTTCTACCCTGGAGCCGATTATCACCCCCCTGGCAATCTCCGAGTTGACAGGTGTCGGAGGAATGCTTGTGGTTATGATTGGATTGAACCTGCTAAAACTTAAAACGATCAAAACGGCTAATTACATACCCGCTCTTTTTATAGCCCTTTTCTTTGCCTCGATAAATCCCTATCTGGAGCCTATTATGGAGAAGCTTTTTTAGAGTCCCGGATAGCCTCCTTTAAGGTGGATTCCGGCTCTGATTTTGCCTCTATTGGACAGGGGGTGACTCCCCAAATTCCCTGGGCATACTCCTGGATGGTTCTGTCGGAGGAAAATTTGCCTGAAGAGGCGATATTCAGGATTGCCTTTTTAGTCCACTCCTCCTTATCCTGGTAAAGCTTTTCCACTTTTCCCTGGGCCTCGACATAGGGGATTAGATCTGCCAGATTCATATAGTAGTCTCCATTCTCAAACAGGGAGACCAGCAGGGGGTTAAATATACCCGGTTCATTCACATTAAAATAGCCGCTGGAGATAAGATCCGCCGCCTCCTTAATCTCCGGATTATTGTTGTAGTATTCGTAGGGATTGTAGGAGGGTCTAAGATTTGCTACATCCTCCGCTGTTAATCCAAAGATAAAGATATTCTCCTTTCCGACCTCTTCCATAATCTCTATATTAGCCCCGTCCAGCGTTCCGAGAGTAAGAGCCCCGTTGCACAGGAATTTCATGTTTCCAGTTCCAGAGGCCTCCGTTCCTGCGGTGGAGATCTGTTCGGAGAGATCCGCGGCAGGAAAGATCCTTTCTGCCAGGGAAACCCTGTAATTGGGTAGGAAGTAGATCTTTAGCCTGTTATGCACCGCAGGATCATGGTTTATTACCATCCCGAGGTTATTTATAAATTTAATTACCAGTTTAGCCAGGTCGTAACCCGGTGCTGCTTTTCCGCCAAAAAGATAGGTTCTTGGAACGAAACTCCTGTAATTCCCTTTTCTTATCCGGTTGTAGAGAATAACTATCCCCAGGGTATTTAAAAGCTGTCTTTTGTACTGATGGATCCTTTTCACCTGAACATCAAAAAGGGTGTCGGGATTAAGGCGCCAACCGTAATTCCGGCTTAAATAATCCCCCAAGGCAATCTTTGCCTTTCTCTTTACTTCCCGGAAAGAGGCTCTAAAGGCAGGATCCTCCGCAAAGGGTTTAAGCCTGCCGATTTGTGCAAAATCGGTTATCCATCCCTCTCCGATGGCTTCTGTGATAAGGTCTGCCAGGGACGGATTCGCCTTTAGCAGCCAGCGTCTCTGGGTTATACCATTGGTTTTGTTGTTGAATCTTTCCGGGAATATTACAGCCAGGTCTTTTACAAGGTGTTCCTTTAAGAGTTTTGTATGCAGGGCTGCCACACCATTGGTAGACCTTGATCCTACAATTGCCAGGTAGGCCATTTTAACCTGTTTTTGCGGTTCCTCCTCTATAAGGCTCAGCTCCTGTATCTTTTTGTTGTCTCCGGGAAAGAAAAGGGCTGCTCTTTGAAGAAAGCGGTGATTTATTTCATAGATGATCTGGAGGTGCCGAGGAAGGATGGTTTCCAGCATGGAGACGGGCCATTTTTCCAGGGCCTCCGGCATGAGGGTGTGGTTGGTGTAGCCTAAAGTTTTTGTGGTTATTTCCCAGGCAGAGTCCCACTCCAACCGCTCTTCATCTACGAGGATTCTCATCAATTCCGGAACTGCCAGGGCGGGGTGGGTGTCGTTAAGCTGAATCGCTGCCCGCTCGGGGAACTGAGCCCAGGGAAGGTTATCGTGCTTGAACCTGCGGATTATATCCCATAGGGAACAGGCCACAAAAAAGTACTGCTGTTTAAGCCGGAGTTCCTTTCCCAGGGAAAGGCGGTCGTTTGGATACAGAACCTTGGTAAGGTTTTCTGCATTTACCTTTGAGCTTACAGCTTCAAGATAATCCCCCTCATTAAAGTCCTGGAAATGAAACTCTTCTGTAGCCTTGGCGCTCCAAAGCCGAAGGGTGTTTACAGTGTGCCCTCCGTAGCCCACAATGGGCATGTCATAAGCAATACCGATCACCGTCTGAGTATCTATCCAGTGGGCAGTAAGTCTTCCCTTCTCGTGGAAAAGTTCCACCTTCCCTCCAAAATTTACCACAGGGGTGATATCCGGTCTTTCAATCTCCCAGGGATTTCCCCGGCGGAGCCAGTCGTCGGGCTGTTCCATCTGATAGCCCCGTTCAATCTCCTGCCGGAAAATACCGTAATCGTAACGCAGGCCGTAACCGAAGGCAGGCAGGTCCAGAGTGGAAAGGGAATCCATAAAACAAGCGGCGAGCCGTCCCAGTCCTCCATTCCCAAGACCTGCGTCCACCTCTTCTTCCCTAAGTTCCTCCCAGTTGTATCCCAGCCATTCCAGGGCTTTACGGAGTTCCTTTTCCAGCCTTAGGTTTATAACATTCATTCCCATGGAACGGCCAATAAGAAATTCCAAAGAAAGGTAGTAGACTCTTTTTACCTGATTTCTGTGATGGGTTTGCTGGGTTTTTATCCATTGATGTATAAGTCTGTCCCGGATGGTGTAAGCAAGGGACATAAACCGATCGTGATTGGAGGAGGTGTAGCTGTCCACTCCTATGGAATACTTAAGGTGTTCTGCAAACCCCCAGGCCAGGGATTCAAAATCGTGACCCTCCCTTGACCAGATCTTTTTATTCTGTGAATTATCCTGTGTCATCTGCACCCCCTTTGGAAGTATCTTTCAATACCCCTTTTCCTGGAATTCATCCAGGATCTCTATACAAACAGAATTCTGAGTAACACAGTCCAGGAGATCTATCTCCTTTAAGGCTTTCTGTAGGTTGCCTTCAGAAACAGTATGGGTGGTAATTATGATGGGGACTGCCCTGGTTGTGTCATCGGGTATGGGGGGTTCTTTCTGAAGGGCAGAGGAGATGCTTATTTTGTGGTTCCCCAGTACAGAAGCCAAGGCGGCAAATACCCCAGGTTTATCCTTTACCATAGTACGGATATAGTAACGGCTCTCTATCTTTTCCAGGGGCAGTTGGTTAACCTTTTTTGTCTGATCTGGCCAGAGGGAAAGCTTGGAAAACATTACGCTGTTTATCCCCAGAGCTAGGGATAGTATATCGGCGATAACCGAGGAGGCGGTAGGATAACCCCCGGCGCCACGGCCGTAATACATGGTATGACCGACAGGGTCTCCGTAAACACTTATGGCATTGAAGGGACCGGAAACCCAGGCTAGGGGGTGTCCGGTGCTTATAAAGGCCGGTCTTACGCGCAGGGAGATCCCCTCCTGAAAATTCTGGGCTACTGCAAGAAGCTTAACCACATAACCAAGCTGTTTGCCAAAGGAGACATCCATGGAGTCCAGGGTGTCTATTCCTTGTACGGGGATTTCATTAAAACTTATGCTGTTTCCAAAGGCAAGGGAGCCTAGAATAGCCAGTTTATGGGCGGAATCGGTGCCTGCCACATCAAAGGTAGGGTCTGCCTCCGCAAAGCCCTCCTCCTGGGCTTCCTTTAAGGCCTGGCTATAGGTCTGGTCGTGCTGGATCATGGAGGTAAGAATATAATTGCAGGTTCCGTTTACTATTCCGTAGAGAGCCTCGATTCTGTTTGCTAAAAGCCCATCCTGCAAGGCCCGGATTATAGGTATGCCTCCTGCGCAGCTTGCTTCAAAGGCGATGGAGAGATCCTTATCTCTGGCTTGTTTCATCAACTCCGGCCCAAAGGTGGCAATTAGGGCCTTGTTCGCGGTGACCACCGATTTGCCTGCCTGAATCGATCTTTCTATAACCGTTCTGGCAAAGTCGGTTCCTCCTATAAGCTCCACCACTATAGAGAGCTCCTTGTCTGCAAGGATGCTTTTAAGATCGGTTTGGAAAAGTTTTTCCGGTAGACCAGCTGCCCTGGCTTTTTTATAGGTTCTGGCAAGAATATACCTAAGTTCGATATCGCAGCCTGTTTTCTGCTTGTAGTATTCTCTGTCCTTAAGAAGCTTTTCTGCAACAGCAGTGCCCACTATCCCGCAACCTGCCAAAGCCACAATAAATTTCTGTGCCATCGTATCCCCCGCAGCAAATCCTGGTATGAATATCCATAGTATGAATAATAGAATGGGGCTGTCAAGTTAAGAAACCTTTCCAATGCTCATGGATTATCTGGGATTGTTTTTAAAGCTGTAGAAATTACCTCCCCTTTCCATCTCCTCTTTAAGTCTCTCCCTGTACTTTACCTCCTCCAGTTTTATCGGTTCGGTAAAGGACCCGGAAATCCTTTTTAGAAGAACTTTTGCTGATTCAGGAAAGAAGAGTATCTTTCTGGCATGGGTTCCACCCACGTCGCAGGCTCTTATATGGATCTTCTCGGTTTCCAGAAAATCCAGGGCGAATTTTATATTATCCTGGGCCACGTTGGTGGCGCGCATCTGGTTTTTAATATTAAGAATTGTTCCTCCGCCAAAGACCTTTGCCTCCAGCCTGTCTCTCCTGGCCCCCAGCTTTAAAAGGGAGTTTATGAGGAGCTCCATTGCATTTATCCCATATTTACCGCTTTCACTTATGTAAAAGGCCTTTGTCATTGCTCCGGGAAGCATAAAGTGGTTTATACCGCCCAGGGACAGTATTTTGTCGTATAGGGCAACGGCAATGCAGGAACCTAAGACCGTGGAGATGATACTCTCTCCGCCACAGGCATAATATTCACCTGGCTGGATTATCACAACGGGTTTGTCAAAACCAAGACTGTATATTGTTTGCATAGTGTGTTAAAAGAAGGTAACTTCCCCTTCCTCGGTACCCCCCTCCACTTCAAAGCCTCCCAGATCGCCGGCGACCTTTTTGTGGGTATAGATGGTAAAACCGTTTATTATAGTTTTTAATTTTTCATTTTTTATTTCCCAGGAACTACTCCCCTGTTGAACAAGATTGCTTTTTAATAGAAGGGCTGTATGATCCTGAATTGCCTTCAGGGTTTCGATTATCTCCCGCGCACTATCAGAAATCTTTTCCAGGGAGGCAAGGTCTTCTTTTACCCTGGAAAAGTGGGAATAGAAATGTTTGGAATAGATCTGGAAATTGTTCAAAATGGAGGATAGGGTATCCCGGCAATTTTTAAGTCTCAGAATCTGATCCTTTATAGCAAGATCGAATTCATCAATAAACAGTTCTTCCTCTTTATAAATATTTTCATAATCTCGGATTGACACCTGGGTTGTTTTAAGAAAACCCCTGGTCGTACTCTGGGCAGTTTCTACATTGGTTTCTATCTTTTCTGTAAGCTCCGTCATCTCCCTTACGGTATCAGTCATGCCGATCAAGGCCTTCTGTTTGGCGACCTCGATTTTAGAGGCCACATTGATATTATGAAACCGCGCAATGAGCATTGAAAAAACGGTAAAACCCTCAGAGATTTTTCTTACCTGTTTCATCAGTCGATAACTTTCCTGCTGAATTCTCTCCTTGTGTCTTAAGGCTTCCCGCATCTCCCTGGAAAGATTGTTAAAGATCTCCTCGGAGATCTGGAAAAGCTGAACAAGCTTTCCATTGCCCTGGGAGCCTTTAAAAAGAGATTCATTTATGAAATCCTTCCTCTTCCCTTCCACAGATAAGATAAGGGATTCCACATCTCCGGTTTTCTTATTAAATACAGCAAGACTTGACTGCAGCTTCTGGTTAACATCCCTTACGATGAGAATGCATAACTCGGAGAGATTGTTTAAGAAGGCAATTTCATCCAACTGTGCTTCTCTTGTTTCGGTTTCGTCGATCTCTTTAAGCTGATTGAGGGAAAGAAGTACATGATCCAGAGATTGTTTGATGATATCCTGATGCTGGATCTCCTGCATAATTCCTAACAAAGGTTCTTTGATATTTGCCGACTGAATATTTATGGAACTGATCTGTTTAAGGTTATCCTTTAAGCCTTCTGTAAAGGCATCGAAACCTCTGCTTAGGATCTCCTTGAAATTATCGGAGAAGCTCTTTTCCGCCTGCTCCACTTTTCCTACAGACCCCTTGAATTTCAGAAATAGATCCTGCAGGGAATCTCCATACCTGGAAAGTTTCTCTGTATATTGTATGGTTTGTTCCGAGAGGCGTTTCAGTTCTTCGGTAATAAAGGAAAAGGCTCCACCCTCCTTGCCTGCTTTTATCGCCGTGGTCATAGCATTAAGGGAGATCAGTTCCATCTCTTCCGATAGTTTCCTGATTTCCCCCACCATGGTTTTAAGGTGATCGATCTTCTCTATATTAGAGTTTAGGACTGTAAAAAGCTGATCATCCCTGGTATGAAGGTTGATGAATTTCTCGCTGGCCTCCTCTATAAGATTGCGGCTGCCATGAAGGATCGAGTCCAGGGAGATGCCGGAATCATTCCGGGAGGAGAGTTGATTGGCATATCTGTCTACAGCCTGGGAGGAACCCTTTATGCTCTCCTCCAGTGCTGTAAGCAGTTTGGGATATTCCTCTGCCAAGGATAGAAAAAGCCTTTCTGTATTCTGACTGAAATCTTTAATTGCTGTTAACAGCTGTTCCCTGAAGCTGATTATCTCTCTATTCATCCTTTTGTAGTATAGAAGATAGGCAGTAGTTGTGCAATAAAACCGCCCCTCAAGATTCTCCCCTTAAGATTTTCCCGGTTTCTGGAGCAGCCAGACCCTTAAACTTCTGCTCAAGGGTTCAGAGGTTTCCGTTCTGTAAGCCTCCCTTAGCAGATAAGGTTTTATTACCTCCTCCTTTAACTGTTTCCATTCCGGGGGCAGGATAGAGGGGAATTTTAGGTAGTCCGCGGGGGGTATGTGCCCAATAATAGCGGGATATACCCTGGGGAAATCCATTTCATTGATAATCTGCAGGGAGGAAAATCCGTCGGCTATTCCAAAGATTCTTAGTCTTCTTTCTCTGGTTTTTTCCAGTAAAAGACTTTGGGTTTCCGGATTGAAAAACCATTTTATAAAAGCCTTTGCAGCTCTTTTGTTGTATCCCTGTTTTGGAATTCCCAGAAATAGGATATCCTCCAGGACTGGGATCTTATTGTTCTTTGCAATCCAGCGGAAATCGATATCCCGCCTTTTTTCTGAAGGAATCTGGAAAAAATCCCTTAAGGTGGTGTATGAAAAACCGATCCTGCCAAGGGATACCAGCTTATAATTTGGATCGAACATATATTTATCGGCAAAATCCAGTTCCTGCTCCGGTCCCTCGTTTACATCATGGATCCATAGGCGGATAAAATCCAGAGTTTCTTTAAGCTTTTCCTCATTCCAGGCCAGATCCCCCTGGGGGGTTTCGTGAAAATCTGCTCCTAAGAGCAGGCTCTTTATAAAGAGAATTTCCGGATCCCACCGGGGCGAAAACCCCATCACCCGGAAGCGGTTAGAACTCTTTTTATTAAAACTCCTGCTCTTCTCAATTATGCTTTCCAGGGAAAGCACGAAGGGATCCAGATCCCCATGATTTTCCTCCCGGAACATCAAAGCCGGAAGATTGAAGGATACGGGAAGGAGAACACATTTCTCTTCAAAATAGGTGGTTGCAAGTAGCTCGGAATAGAAAAGGCTGGCGTCAATCTCCCCTTCCTCTAGAATTTTTTCCAGGGAATCAAAGTATCTGATGATGGAGATACTCCTAAGGTTTTCTCCTGCCACAAGATCAGGAACCTTGGTAGCAGTCTCCAAGGCCAAGCCGGGATAGCTTTTATAAACTACCTCAATTTTATAATTCTCCTGCTGGGCGTTAAACAATTCCACATAATAGGCAAATTCCGGCCGGTTGGTCCAAAGGGTGGCAGTTTTTTGGGGAAGGAGAAAACAGCCTGAAAAAAGAAGGGCCTTCAAAAGAAGGATTAGCCAGAGGAACTTAACCGAGAAAAAAGATTTCATAAAAAGAATCTAAGGAAGAGGAAAGGGGTTGTCAATCGGTTCTTTTTAATAGAAAAATAGGATTATGCATCGTGAGGATGAGGAAGAGGGTTTTACAAGTTACAGCGGGTATCTTTTAAGAAGATACGGTAAAAGAGCCTACAGGGTGGCTGTGGATGCTGGTTTTTCCTGTCCTAACCGGGGAGTAAACAGAAATTCTCCGGGATGTATCTACTGTGATGATTTCGGAGCCAGGGCTGCCTACCTTCTAGATGAACCTGGACACAGCACGTTCAATCCGCAAAAGGTGGCAGAAGAGATACGGAAGAGTATCGGTTTTTTAAGAGGCCGCTACAGGGCGGAGATATTCCTACTATACCTTCAGGCCTTTTCCAACACCTATGCCACCCCTGGGAGGCTCAAAGAGATCTATGATTTCTGTTTATCCCAGGGTCCTTTCTCTGGGTTGATTGTTTCCACCAGGCCGGACTGTATCTCCAAACCTGTGGTTGAACTCCTCTCCTCTTATAAGGAACGGGGATTAGAGGTCTGGGTAGAGCTGGGGCTGCAGAGTTCCAGAGATGAGACTCTCCTTAGAATCAACCGGGGACATACGGTTGCTCAATTCCTCACTGCCTTCAATCTTTTAAAGGAACACCAGATTCCGGTGGCAGTCCACCTGATCTTTGGTCTTCCCGGAGAGGGGTGGCGGGAGATTAGGGAGACAATCCTTTTCCTCAATTCGTTGTGCCCGGCAGGAGTAAAGATTCATAATCTTACAATTCCCTGCAGAACTCCACTGGGGGAGGAGTATCTCTTGGGAGAGATCGTGCCTCCGGGAGGGAGAAGGCATCTGGAAAACACAATTAAAGCCTTGGAACTTCTTAAAAAAGAGATTATTGTGATGCGGCTTACCTGCGATGTTCCTAAAAGTGTATTAGCAGGCCCTAGGAATTTCTGGAAAAAGGGTTTCTTTTATGCTAAAGTCAGAGAGGAGATGAAAAAAAGAAAGACCTGGCAGGGTCGTTTATGCGGATATGTGGAAAGGGAGGATTAATTCATGGTGGTAAAGGCTATGGAGGTCTTTCATGTTATTGAACGTTTAGGGGATCATTACAGAAATAATATTAATAACCGATTTTTAAGAAAGGCTTTATTGAATCTTACCTTGGATAAGGCGGCATGGGATAGTATAGAGACTCTCACCAATATTTCTGATCATACAAAGCAGCAGGGCCTTCGTTTCGAAGAGCTTTACGATGCAATCCTTGCCCTGGCTAATTTTGTTTTCCGCGTAAGACTGGATATTTTGCCTAATCTTAGATTCTTAGCCGCCGAGGGGAGTGATTCGATATTCTCCCGCTCTGCCGTAAGCGGAAGCTCCGATAGGATACTCAAGGATATGGCCATAAGCAACTTTTCGGTTAATATAAGGCTTTTAGCAGATATGGTAAATGAGCTCTATGTTGCGGTGGTGGAGCAGGACAAGGCTCTCCACCAGAATTCTTCGCCAGTCTTTATGTCAAATCCTGAACTTAAGCATTTAGGTCAGCTTCTGGTGGAGTAGTAAGGCTTCTCGCGCACAATAGAAGCCTTTTAAAAAGTTCCTCCAAATCCCTCTCCTCCACTGCAGAATAGGCAATCCGGATATGGCTACCCCCTAGGGCAATTACTCCTATTCCCTCCTCCTTTAAAAGCTTATGTCTTAAAACTTCTGCATCGATTCCCCGACACTCCAGGGAGAGAAAGTAACCGGAATTGAAGGGAAGGGGAAAGAGGGGGCTTTCTTTCGGTAGATAGGATAAAATAGACTTTACCTTTAAGTATCGGTTTTTTAGCTGGGTTTTTAGGTTTTCCTTTTCTTCCCAGTACTCCCGGGAGGAGAAGGCTTTGGTGAGTATCTCCTGGGCAAGGCGGGAGGAGGAGGAGAAAGAGGATCGGATAGCGCCGGAGAGTTTTTCTAAAAGCGCCTCTTCCTGCTTTTTATCTAGGGCTGGGTTACCGAAGGTGATAAAACCGGTTCTGAATCCCCAGGTAAAATCCTCCTTTGTGGAGCCGTCAATCTTTACTGCTAAGAGATTATTGTCGGCATCGGCTAGGAGGGAGAAGACCGATTCCTGAAAAAGATCCTCCTCATAGAACAATCCGAAATAGGCATCATCGCAGATAACAGCCAGGGATAAACCCTTTTTAGCCAGGGTCTGAAGAGAATCTCTTAGTGCAAGGGCTTCCTCCCTTTTAGGGGAGTATCCGGTGGGATTGTTGGGAAAATTGAGGATAAGAACCGCCTTGTTGTTCCTGGCTCTGGATTCCAATGTGTCTGCCAGCTCCTTAACCGCCAGCTTGCCGTTGGAGGAGAAGAGAGGATAGTTTATAATTTTCGCCCTTTTTCTGGTTTCAAAGATAAGCCGGTAGTTGCCCCAATAGAGATCTGGAAGAAACACGGTATCTCCTGGGTTTACAAAGAGATCCGCTGTAAGAAAGATACCGGCCGTAAGGCCCGGTACAACTACAGGATTAGTAAAACGTTTATCCTTTAATCCTGGGTTCTTCCTGCAAAGCTGATCCTTCCAGAGGGAACGAATTGCCGCAGTGCCGGAAGTGGGGGAGTAGGATACACTCTCCTCCGGCGTAAGCCCCAGGATCTGACCTGATACGGAGGGAAGGATCATGGGCTGTTTTTTACTATAAGCGATTCCGGCGGTGGCGTTAAATCTATGAGCCTCCCTCCCCGCTTGGGTTGCCTGAAATACAATCCCCTTTGGGAAAAAGAGCGACTTGCCGAAATCGGAAAGGAGGTTATTAACTACACTTCCTTCCAGGGTTTGGTTAAGTTCTTCTGCTGGATTCATATAAAAAGACTATAAGTCTGGTAGTGGGTTGTCAAGAAAAAACTAAAGAGTCGAAAGAGCCTGTAGCACTCGGTTTAAAGGTTTGTCGAGGCAATATCTCTGTTAAAGCTCCAGTTCTAGTGTTTCATCTTCTTTAACAGCTTTTCCTCCGCCTTTCGTGCATGATGAGCGAGGATCTCTTCCCCAAAGGAGGTGTATCCTCTTAAAAGAGGCAGCAGGGCAGGATCCTCACTGTTTCCGGAGGCAATAAGGGCGTTTCTTAAGAGAGCTCTGGGATCTATCCACTTTCTGTCCAGGGTTGTATTACGGAAAAGGCTTTTTATTCCCTCCTCTTCCTTGCCGGCAACCAGAATATTTTTAAGGGAAAGGGAAGGGCCTATCTCCCCAGCGGAGATCCGGATGCCCGGCCCGGTGCGGCGGTTCAGTGGACATGCCTCCTGACAGAGTGTACAGCCGTATATTCTTTTACCCCAGAGATCGGGCAGGGGATCCTTCAAGAGAAGATACTCCGAGGAGAGATGTTGAAGGCAGCGTTCCCTGATGAAACCCTTTTCCGGATCCAAAGCGCCTGTGGGGCAGGCCTCAACACAGAGGTAACACCCCTCGCAGGCAAGCCCAAGGTTTAAACTACCGGCAGGGGAGGAATCCCCGGCTATATCAATTTTGAATCCTATTCCTGCAAGGATCAGGTTTGAACCATACTTCTCCGTATGGATCAGGCTGTTCCTCCCGTAGAATCCGAAACCGCTTAAGGCTGCGAGGGGTTTTTCCGGTAGAGGAGAATTGGAAAAGAACCTGACCTCTCTGGGATCAAGGCAGGAGAGGTCTCGTATTGCTTCCTTTAAGATGGACACCGCCTCTCTATAATAATTCCTTCTGGCAAAGGGAGCGATAAGTCCGTGGGGGTCCCCTGGGTTGGACAGATCCTGTGATTCCCGCAGGAAAAAGGGAAGACCGGTGATCATAAAGGAGCCGTACTCCTCCCTGATCCTTAACCAGGTTTTTAGGGCTGCCGGATTAGTAGGTGTCGGAATTCTCTCTGCAGAGATAAAGCGGGGTTTCAGGAACCCTCGGGAAGGTAAAACCGCTTCTAAATATTCTCTGATTCGACCGGACAGATCCATTCTTCGATTATAATAACAATTAACTCTAAGGCACAATATTCCGGCATATGTAAAAGCTAATTTAGCAGGAACCTCAATTGACAGTTGAATCTTTTTCCCCTACCATAAAGACATGCAAACAGGAGGCTCCGGAACCACAAAAAAAGAGTCAAAACCGCCGAAAAAAGAGGGCGGTTTTTTTGACAAGATTTTATCCCTCTTTACCGGCCTAGGGGATCCGGATAGGGATAAAAAGAAGCTTCTTAAGGATTTGGGAAAGGACCTGAAGAAGCATAAGGAAAAGTTCTACAATGTGCGAACTGAAGAGGCTCTGCCTGGGTTAGCAAATTTTTTTTATGAATTATACAAGCTCCTGGGACCTGTTCAGGTTTTTGTAGACCGGGTAGAGTCTTCCGCAGTATTGAAAAATATTTTAATTGAGAACTCCTTTACAGATCAGCAGAAAGCTCTAAAGGAGGAGCTTTCCGAGGAGAGAATACGGACAAGGGCTCAGAATGCCGACACCAAAGTACTTGCAGGGGAGCTTAAGGATCAGTTTGTCACCTTCTTCTCTGCCTTTGATTCCAAAAAGGTTAAGGAGATTGAGGATCTTAATGATCTTTTAGTGCTTTTTCTTCAGTTAGCCAATTTCGATTATTACTTTTTCCTAAAAAAGTTTGATTCTAATCTGCCGGAAAGAGACTTCTTTTACAATCCAAGGTTTGATACCATAAAAGGGGAATATGTTGTAGATGACCTAAAGGATTTTCTTGAGCTTCTTCCTCTGATTGAGCGTGACGCACCCTGGGATAAATTGTTCAATGTTCTTAAGGAATACAGGGGCAGCGATATGGTCAGCCCGCAGTTATGGAAAAAAGGCTTAAAGAACCTGCTGGATGTCCAGAAAAGCGAAATATTCCAGAAGATAGTCAGGCATCTAGAAAAGGATCCATACTATAAACCGCTTCTTAACTATCAGAAGAGTAAGATTGTTGAAGAATACCTTACAAAAATTAAAACCCAAACGGAAATGACTATCCAGAAGATTCTGCAGGAGCGAAAAAGCAACAAAATCGATTCCCTGGCCAAGACAATATTTGGAACCACCTCTGTGTCCAGGATGAAGTATTATACGGATAAGGCAAACCTCAATTTCTCGAAAAAGATGCTTGGGGGATATACCCATCTTATTCCTATAAACTATCTAAAGGCTTTCCTTATTGATTACTTTAAAAAGGATATCCGGGAGGTGGTGGATATCCTGATAATCCGTGGGAAATGGTCTGCTACTGTTTTTTCCCAGCAGCTTTCTGAGGCTTTTCACGGTTTGCTGCAATGTTCCGAAGAACTTATAAAATTCGATGAATCCCTCTCTGAGGAAGGTCCCAGAGGTATAGCATTGAAAAACGCTTTAACCAGGATGGACCGGGATAAAAGTAATCTAAAGTATGTAAAACAGCAGCTAAAGGAGATAAATGATAATGCCCTTAAGCTGATCTATGATGCTGCAGGCCATCTTATAACCTTAGGGAAGAGTCTCAAGGTGGTACTGGAGGATTATGAAAAAAAGCCGCATGAACTGCTTTCCAACTGGAAGGAACTCAATTCTGCGGCCAATAATGAAATCAAGGAAAAAATAATGGAGATCTATAAACGTATCTATTATTTTATCCAGCTTCTACAGTACTTCTTAAAAACTTGAAAGCTCTGTTGTGTTTCCTCTGGTAATTTCAATCAACTCTCCGGTGTATTCCGAATCCCTGTCCTGATGGTGGAATTCCACCAAACCTCCGGGAACCTCCTGGGCAATCCACCACTCGTAGGAATATTGTTCAGCCTTGTTTTCCAGAAGGAGATGATCCGTCTGGAAGCTTCCTGCCTTAACCCGGACTCTTTCGCTTCCAACCTTCCACCTCGAGTACTCCTCCTTGGTCACAGGATCAGTGGGAACCGCTTGCCACCCGGCCTGGGTTTTGGGATCAAATTCAACAAGCTCTCCAGTCTCCCTTGCTTTGAACCTCAACTTAAGGAGGGTACTATCCCGGTCGAGAAGGAACTCGTACAAAAACCTCTCTCCATCCAGGGTAAATACCGCCTTCCACCATTGTGTGCCGTCGGGGTAGGAGCGGAGAAGGGCTCTTTCTACCAAATAGTTTTCCCTACCACCCTTACTGTCCTTGGCTGTAATCTCCCATTTTGTCCCACTTCCTGGTGAATAGGGCAGATCGGAGAAGTGAATTCCTCCGGTGTAGAAGGAGAGCCAATAGAAGGAGTAGAACTGGGCTAAGTAGGTGGTGTAGTAAAGCTTCTTTACTTCACCCACCAGATCCCTGGAATCTACCTCCTGCTCCGGCCCAAATTTGAATCCTATTCCTACGGAGGCTCCGGAAAATCCGCGCCAGTTGGTATAGGTAAGAGAAAGCAGGAAATTTGGTTTAAGAAAATAGTTAAACCCACTGTTAAGAGTAAACCCGAACCCAATTCTGGAATCGTACTTTGCCAAATCAAAACAGAAACCCATCTCCAGGAAATAGTCCAGTTTTTCCAGATATTCGGATAGGGGGATCTCTATGCCTTTAAATCCGAAATGGGCGGTTGCTAAAATGCCGAATCCGAGGGCAGCACCAAAACCGGATTCAGACCCTACCCCTAAGGCCAAACGTGTTCTTACGGCAGCACCGATATCCAGGGGAGAAATATCCTTGAACCGAGGTTTAAATAGGATCATCTCGGCACCTGGATACAAAGCTAATCCTCCGTTTCCAAAGGAGTCACCTTCGTAATCAATGGTAACCGGAATGTTCAGGTTCCAGGGCATATAGTTGCTTCCCCACCAGACCGGTTCTGCCTCCTCTGCCCAGAGAAAGAGGCCTGAAAAGAATAGCAAAATTAAAAGAAGTATAATCTTTTTCATAATAATCCCTCCTTGATTAAAAGAGTAACATATTTTGTTTAATTCAAAAAGGGTTTTTAGGTTTTACTTAGGGAAGCTTTCTACCGGTCCCGTAGAATTAGGTTGAGAAACTCAAGGCGGGTAGGCTCATGGGTACGGAAACTTCCAAGGACAGAGGAGGTGGTCATAACAGAGTTCTGTTTCTCCACTCCCCGCATCATCATGCAGAGATGTTTACACTCCATCACCACACCAACGCCTTCTGCATCCACTGCCTTCATAATCTCTTGGGCTATCTGGGCTGTGAATCTCTCCTGGATTTGAAGCCTCCGTGCATACACCTCTACAATCCTGGCGAGTTTGCTGACTCCGAGGACTTTCTTTTTTGCAACATATCCTATATGGCACCGTCCGAAAAAGGGAAGAAGGTGGTGTTCACAAAGACTGTAAACCTCAATATCCCGGGCAATTATCATGTTGTTTGCCTGGGACTCAAAGATTGCACCGTTAATAACATCGGCAGGATCCTGGGTATAGCCACGGGTAAGGAATTCCCAGGACGCAGCAGCCCTTAAAGGTGTTCTCTTCAATCCCTCCCTGTCTGGATCCTCTCCAATCTCTATTAGAAGTTCCCTGAACAATTCCGCTAATTTTTCTTTGTTCATAATGCCTCTTTAAAATAACTCTTTAAAAATTACTTTAATAAACCTTTCCCCGTAGATTTCTTCCTCCATCTACAAAAACAACCTGCCCTGTAATAAACTGGTTCTTGATGAGAAAAAGGATGGTCTCTGTAAATTCTTTTACCGTACCGATTCTTCCTAGAAGGTTACTATTCGCGGCTGCCTCCAGAGAGGAATTGTCTTTTCCCTCCTCGGGCAGAATTATTCCCGGAGCAACTCCATTAACCCGGAGGAGGGGAGCAAACTCCAGACACATCATCCTTGTAAAGGAGTACAATACCCTTTTACTGATATGGTAGGCAATATGATTTTTATCATAATCCTCCATCCTGCTATCCAGAATGGTGATTATGGCTCCTTCCCTTTTTTGGGATGCAAAGGCCCTGGCTGCATAAAGCGGCGCCAGGGCATTGATATCAAGGTCTCGGTGGAATTCCTCCGGTCCTACCTTAAACAGGGTGTTTTCCTTGTACAGGGAGGCAGAAAGAATAAGGATTTCCAGGGATCCGGCCAAAGAGATCCCGCGGGTTACTGCAAACCCGGCCTGATGGGGGTCTTTGAAGTCGGCCTGTAAAGCCCAGGCCTTTACACCCTTTTCCCTAAGCCTCTTACAGAGATCGTTGGCCGCCTCCTCGGAGCGGTTGTAGTGGATTATGCAGTTCAGGCCTGCCTCTGCCAAAGAGAGAGCAATCTCCGCCCCCAGCCTTTTTGCTCCTCCGGTTATAAAGGCAGTTTTTGATTTTATATTCCACATTTGGAATACTTTAACAAAAGGGGTTGTCCTTGTATAGTGTCCCTAAGCTTGTAAAAATAGTTGGAGGAGAGGAGATAATTTAATGATCTCCAAAGCCCTTGGCACACAAAATCAAGGTTCCCCTGCCTCTCATAGGGTTACAT
>Ga0067045_1028818_pt1 | contig 27105 bp, 20 predicted proteins | sample TerdegcTABiofilm_FD_59184 | JGI IMG/M metagenome (GOLD analysis project Ga0067045, IMG submission 59184) | Combined Assembly of (Gp0054472, Gp0054536) Wastewater bioreactor microbial communities from Singapore -Terephthalate degrading... | reverse complement strand
AAGTTCTAAATTAACCTTTATATTCGATTTATTTTCGTAATGCGAAGATTTTTGGACTATTATATCGTTAATATCCATGTATTCCTTTCCGGAAACGTTTTTTCTATAAAACAAAGCCAATTTGTTTCTTATTTTTGAAGCTTTGGAAACCACGTTTAGTATCTCGTTTAAATCTTCTATAGCTCCGCTATCTTTTACTTCGGCGCTCAACAGAGTCGCATACCCCTCCACCGCGCCTATAACGTTATTGTAATCGTGTATTATTCGTGAAAGTATATCGGCTAACATGGAAAGAATCTCGTCTCTTTTCATATATCTAAATTTTATATTTTAATTGATTTCTTTTCAAGATTTTTAAAGGACCCAGCGTTCGAAGGCGTTTAGGGGATTTGGGACTTTGGGGTTTTTGGGGGTTTAGGGGGGTGCACATCGAACGCTGGATTAAATTCGATATTATGGGTGAGGGACCTAAACCTTATCGCTAAAATTTAAAGAACATATAATACCACAACTTCCCCTCAATACTATTATAATAGATAATTTGATTTATGTCAAGTTATTATTTATCCCGGCGATTTTTTTAAAAAGAGCCGTATACTCGGATACCGATTTGTTCCAGGAAAAATCGGTCTTCATCGCGTTTTTTACTATATTGCTCCATATCTCCTTGGAATTATAAACCGATATTATATGCCCTAACATTGAGCTTAGATTAGATTGCGTCGGAAGATCTATTGAAAAACCGTTCGACTCTATAAGATTATCCGGGTTATAAAATATGGTATCCTTAAGCCCTCCTATTCTGCTGACCACGGCAATCGAGCCGTATCTGGAAGCTATCATCTGAGAAAGTCCGCATGGCTCAAATCTTGAAGGCATTAAAAATATATCGGAGGAAGCGTATATTTTATGGGCCAATTCCTCGTTAAACTCTTCTATGAAAACAAAACCGGAAGGATGGGCCGAGGCTATGGCTCTTAATTTGTCGGCTATTTCTTTATCTCCGCTACCCAGAACCGCAAACTGTATTTTATCTAAAAATCTGTTGGCCACATCCGCTATCATATCCACGCCTTTTTGCCAGTCCAAACGGGAAACGCATCCCGCCAGTATCTTGTTTTTATTCTGCTCTAATCCCATCTCTTTTTGAAACATCTTTTTGCAATAAGGTTTCCCTCTCCAGAAGGTTTTAAGGTCGTACCCTTTATATATGAAAGTATCGGTTGCGGGATCCCAGACCTCGGTGTCTATTCCGTTTAATATTCCGAAAAGAGAATTTTTTCTAAAATTCAAAACTCCTTCGAGGCCTCTTGCTATCTGAGCGTTTTCGCATATTTCTTTCGCATAGCTCGGGCTAACCGTGGTTATTATATCCGCGTAATTTATTCCCGCTTTCATAAAGTTTATTCCGCCGTAATATTCCAATTTATCGGGAGTAAAATCGAACCAGGAAAAACCCGCCTTAACAAAAGTTTCTTTGCCGAACATTCCTTGATAAGCTATGTTATGAATTGTAAAGACCGTTTTGGTTCTCGCAAAAAAAGCGTCTATGGAATAAAGCGTTTTGAGATATGCGGGAATAAGCCCGGTCTGCCAGTCGTGACAGAATATTATATCCGGCTTAAAATCAACAAATTTAAGAGCCTCTAAAACCGCTCTTTGAAAAAATATGAACCTTTCGTCGTTATCCGAAAACTCTCCGGAACTTGTTCTATAAAGGCCGGGCCTGTCGAAATATCTGGGGTTATCTACCAAATAAACTTTAACCCTCCCCCACTCGACAAGATAGAGATTAACGGTCTCCCTTCTATCGGATACCGGTATTATGAAATTACCCGTAATTTTTTTGGGAGAAAATGCGGTTTTCCCTATATCCCTATATTTCGGCAAAAAAAGAACCACGTTTTCCACCTCGTTTGATTTCGAAAGATTTGAAGAAAGCGCCCCGACCACATCCGCAAGACCTCCGGTCTTACAGAAAGGAAAAGCCTCGCTTGCGCAGATCGCAAGTTTCATAACAACCTCCTAATACCTGAACTTAATACCCTTATTTAAAATTTCCGAAATTCTTTCGGGAGAAAGAGAATTTATATAGAATCCGCTACCCCATTCAAATCCCGCGGGCATCGCGATTTTCGGCAAAATCTCTATATGCCAGTGAAATTTTTTTTCTCCGGACGGCGCGGTATGAATTATCATATTATAAGAAAGATCTTTTATGGAATAGTGAAGCTTTGAGAAAACATTTTTCAAAGCTTCGGAAAGTTTTTTAAACTCGGTCTCTTTGTAAAAATCCGGCTCGTGATTAACCGGAGATACCCATATCTCGAAATTAAATCTGGAAGCGAAAGGCGCAAAAGCCACGAAATGCGAATTTTCAAATATGATTCTTTTTTTAAATTTTTTTTCGTCTGACAATATATCGCACATAGCGCATTTTTTATTTTTTAAATGATAAGTTTTAAAATGTTTTAACTCGTCCGAAACTCTCAAAGGAAGCAAAGGCATCGATATGATTTGCGAATGAGGATGAATTAAACTCGCCCCCGCATTTTGTCCGTAATTTCTAAACAACATGACATACTTTACATTTTTCAAAGAATAAAGCTCCTTCATTCTTAAAGCGTATATTTCAAGAACCTTGTCTAAATGTTTTATTTCGTTTATTTTTTTAAAATGATTTCTATCTTCTATTATTACCTCGTGATTGCCTCTTACGTAAAATTTCCTATTTAAACCTTCGGACTCTTGAAAATTTTTATTTTCCAGTGTTAAAGCCGGATATTTATTCGGCACAACTCTTATATACCATCCTTTCAAATCTTTTAACTCGCATATAGCAGGCGGCGTTTCTTTTTCATTGCCCGGGCAGAAAGGGCATTTGATTTTTGCTCTGTATTCGTTAGGCCTGAACTCTCTATCGTTTGAGACTATAACCCAGTTAGAGCTAAGTATATCTTTCCTTAAATGAGAATTCATAGATTAGTTGTTCTGTTTTTCTTCTGTTAAAGCGGAATTTTGCGCATCTACGGTTTGCTCGCCAACGCTTTCCAAATTTTCTTTAGAGTTATCTTCGGCTTTTTCTTTTTCGGCGGATTTTATTTTATCATCTATATTTTTTATCGCATCCTGGGAAACAAGCCCTTCCAGAGCCGGAAGATCTTCTAAGCTATTTAATCCGAACTGTTTTAAAAACTCTTCGGTGGTCCCGTACATTATGGGTCTTCCGAGAGTTTCTTTCCTTCCTATGTTGGTAACCAGTTTTCTTTCTATTAAGGTGTCTATCGGACCGGAAGAATCCACTCCCCTTATCGCCTCTATTTCGGCTTTGGTAATGGGCTGTTTAAAAGCTATTATCGAGAGAACTTCAAGCGCGGCGTTTGAAAGCCTCAATGTAAGCCTTGAGTTATAAAGCTTTCTGACCCATATTCCATACTCGGGCCTTGTAGACATCTGCCAGCCGCCAGCCACCTGGATTATCGAAAGAGCCCGTCCCTCGATGTCGTAAGAATGTTTTAATTCCTCCAGTTTTTCGGAGATGTATCTAACATCTTTTATATCGCATATCTTGGCGATTCTCTCCGAACTGAGGGGTTCATCCGTTATAAAAAGAAGAGTTTCGATAACTTTTTTTATTTCATTTTCTTCCATAAAAAACTCCTGATAATTACTCGGACTTAACTTCGTTTTCAAGCAAATATATTTTTACCTCGGCGAAAGAATCCTCCTGACTCACGCTTATCTTATTCTGCTTGACAAGCTCCAGAAGCGCGAGGAAACAGGTAACTACTCCTCTTATTTTAGTTTCATCCCTGAAAACCTCATCCAGAAGCATCCATTTTTTTTCTGAAAGCATTTTCAAAATCTTCTCGATTCTCGACTCTATCGGCACATCCTCCGCCTCTATCTCTTTTTTCAAGGCGATTCTTTCGAAAGCCCTTTTAACGGCATCCAGAAGATATACCATCTCCACGTCAAGATGTTTGTCCTGAGTTTGGAAAACGGGAGAGCCTCTATAAAAGACATCCTTGTATTTATTGAACCTTTCCGACAGAAGGGCGGAAGCCGCTTTATACTTCTGATACTCCTCAAGCATTCTTACAAGACCTTCCCTCGGGTCCTGACCTTCCTCCCCCTCTTCCGGTTTTTTGGGCATAAGGCTTTTTGCTTTTATCTGCATAAGCGTCGAAGCCATAACAAGAAACTCGCCTGCGATGTCCAGATTAAGCTCCTTCATAACATCAAGATACTTCAAATACTCCTCCGTTATTTCGGAAACCGGTATGTCGTATATATCTAAATTATTTTTCTTTATCAGATACAAAAGTAAATCCAGCGGCCCTTCAAAAACATTCAAATGTATATCCATTAAATTCATTTTATTTTTATCTCCTTAAGAACATCCATCATTTTCAAAGAAGCTTTTTCTTTAGCTTTTTTATTGCCTTCTTCGATTATGCCCTCTATTTCTTTTTTGTTGTCGATATAATAATTTCTTTTATCCGAAAACTCTTTCATAACCGGGTTTAAAAGCTCAAACAAATGCTTTTTGCATTTAACGCAACCTATGCTTCCTTCTCTGCATTCCTTTTCCCTTTGAGAGTAATCTGGGTTGTAAATTTTATGAAAGGCAAAAACCACGCAACCGTCGGGGTTGCCTTTATCGGTCGCTCTCAATTTATTAGGGTCGGTATACATACTCATTATTTTTCTATTTAACATCTCGCCGTTTTCTCCTATCTCTATGGTATTACCGTAAGACTTAGACATTTTTTTCCCGTCCAATCCCGGCAAAACCGGAGTTTCGCTCAAAAGAGGTTTCGGTTCTTTTAATAATTGTGTGGAAAATATATGATTAAATCTTCTGGCTATTTCCCTTGTTATCTCTATATGAGCCAGCTGATCCTTGCCTACCGGAACATAATCGGCGTCGTATAAAAGTATATCCGCGCTTTGAAGAACGGGGTATCCCAAAAATCCGTAATTCGCATATTCGGAATTAAGAGCGTTTAGCTCTTCCTCGTTCATATCGAAAACATTTCCCATTTTTTCTATATGTCCTTCCGCCTTTTTGGCCTTATCCTCCTGGCCTTTATATTTTCTCGAATAAAGCTCTAACAGCTGTTCTTTAAAAGTAGGATTTCTTAAAACCCAGGAAAGAGGAGTAATCATCGACAAAACCAGATGAAGCTCGGAATGCTCTTTTATATCGGACTGCCTGAATATTACTGCTTTTTTATGGTCCACCCCGCAACCGAGCCAATCCGCTATCATAAGTATCGAATTTTCGTATATATGGGCGGTATTTTCCGAAGATGTGGTAAGAGAATGAATGTCCGCTATAAAAAAGTAACATTTATATTCGTTTTGTAATTTTACATAATTATGCAAAGCTCCCCAGTAATTTCCTAAGTGAAGTCTTCCCGTAGGTCTCATTCCGGAAACTATTATTTTATCCATCTTTTACCTCTTTAAATTACAAGCCCTATGGAATTATAAAATTTAATCATCAAATTAGTAGGCAAAATTATCCAGAATTTTATCAATCCGCTTACGACCAAAAATATCACTATATACATACCGTAGGGCAAAATTTTTTCATAAACTTCCCTGTATTTATAAGGAAGTATGTTTAAAACTATCTGACCTCCGTCTAAAGGATAAACCGGCAAAAGATTAAAAAAACCCAACATCAAATTTATATAAACCATGTACTGAAACATATATATCAAAGGAAGAAAAAACATAATTTTATGCAAACCCAAAACAAACATAAGATTTAAAACGCTTACAGACAACAAAGAAAGGAGAATATTGGAAATCGGTCCGGAAGAAGCCACCCAGACCATATCTCTGTAAGGGTCGTTCATTCTATAAGGGTTTACCGGAACCGGTTTAGCCCATCCTATAAGCGGCGCCCCGGTAATTAAAGAAATTCCCGGAAGTATTATGGTTCCTATCATATCTATATGAGAAACCGGATTTAGAGTCAATCTTCCGCTCAAATAAGCGGTATCGTCTCCTCTTTTATAAGCCGTATATCCGTGAGCAAACTCGTGGATTATTATTGAAAAAAATAACGCCGGAAGTTGTAATATCCATTGCATAATACTAAATTATAGTATTTTTTAAAAAGTTATAATAGTGTCAGAATTAGATCATAAGTTTTGTCCCTGAACAAAAAATGGATAGATCAAAATTATGTCCCTGAAAATATTTCAATTATTTAAATCCCCATTTAAATTACTTCGACGTGACGTTGGGGTCTGGCAAGGGTTTTAATTATTTGTAGTTGCACCTGCCTGACGCTGCGTTGCTTCCTGATCATCGGCAGGCAGGAAGTTTACTTTGCTTAGTCATTGCGAGTAATCGCACTCGCTAATCCTCCGAAGCAATCTCATCCAGAGTATGCCATTCTCCCACTTTGACAAAGGGGGATGAAGGGGGATTTGTTAGTCACTGCGAGTATACTACTTTGCTAATGCTTCCGAAGCAGTCTCTTCCATTAGTAATTTTAGATATTCCATCATCCATAATTCATAATTTAAACTCACTAATCCCCACTCCCCATCCTCCAGTCCCCTTTATCTATTCCCCAGCCCACAATCCCTATTCCCTAACCCCTATTCTCTCGCCCCTAATTTTTATATGCTTGTATATATGTGCATTTCGGATAATTCGGACAAGCCCAAAACTTCTCCCCCTGATGCTTTCCTCTGGTCGCAACTTTTAAAACCAGAAAATTACTTTTCTTCTTTATTTTTCCAAGCCGGTAGAGTAGTACGCATATCTTCAAAATAAAATAATTGTGTGTGTCCACAATAATCACAAACATATATTTTAAATGCTGACATGCCTTTGGAATAGATTCCAAAGTTTCTATTATCAGTTTGATTTAAATCTGAATATAATTTATAAAATCCTGTGCCACAAACCTTGCATTTTCTTTTTGCTTTGTCTAAAGGTTGTATATCATGTTTACATTTGAAAATAATATCTTCTACCTCTTTAATCATATCTTCAATAGATTGTAGACATTTTTCTTCCTTATAAACTACACATTTAGATAATAAGTTATTAATCCAATACGTCATTTTATTATCCGGGAAAAGTTTTTCTAAATTGTATTCCTCTTCATTAAAATACCAAAATGGTAATTTAGATTTCCCTGAAATCATACTCCATAATACTTTACCCAAAGAAAAAATATCAAAATTCTCTTTTATTTTTTCTAATCTTTTAGCATGAGCCCATGGAGGCATCCAATCAATACTCCCGACGCTCTCTTGAGTTCTTGTCAATCTTTCTTCTCCTTCTATAAACACAAGACCCATATCACCAAGAATTAAATTATTTCCTTTTACAAATATATTTTTAGGTTTTATATCTCTATGAATTATTATTTCCTCATGTAATTTTTTAACTCCGTCTAGTAATTTTCTAAATTCTCTTAAACAAAGTTCTATATTTCCTTTAAATATATGCAAATTCCTATCTAAAGTACCTTCTGGATAATAATCCATTTCAAACCAACCTTCTTCCAATGAATAATCATGTATCTTTATTAAATTCGGATGATTAATTTTTTTAAGTACTTCTATCTCTCTTTTAAATCTTTTAAATGCTTGGTTATCTGATTTGTTAATTCTAATTTCTTTTTTAGCATACAACTTTTCATTTTTCTTTATTAAAGACACTTCTCCCTGTCCCCCTCTTCCTAATTTTCTGATTATTTTTATTTCTGGTAAATTGGAATTTACTTTATTATTATCATAGTTTAACATTTTCTTTAAAGCAGTTTCTACATCATCAAAATCTAAAACCTGTTCGTTTATTCTAATAGTTTGTATTATTGGTCCTATATTCTGATCTACAACTATTGACACTCCATAAATAAATCCTAATTCACTTAAATATCTTAAATAAATTTGTTTTTGGATATCGTTTAAAGGAATATCAAATAATCCATTTGGGAAAATATCATCTAAATTTCTAATTGCATCAGGGTCATCTTCATAATCTACTTTTAGCCTACCTAAAATTTTATTCATATCTGATTTTATCCTATTCCATCTATCTAACAATATAAGACCTCTCAATTTAATTTCATAAAATCCATTTTTGTTTTCTATTAAGTATTCAGATATCATCTCATCTATAATCTTCCTATATTCTTTATTATTCACTCTAAATATTTTTATTTCTGGTCCTTTTCCCTTTGTAATCACAATCTCATAAATTTCATTAAGTAATGTCTTTTTTATTTTTTCTTTATCCATACTGTCTCCTTTTATCCTTTAAATTTCATAAGGATAAGTCTAACAATATTAAAGTATCTATAAAATAAATACTCTATTAGTTCTGGATCATTGATAGATGACTTATCTTTTTCAGTATGCCTTATCATATATTTCTCATTGGCTATCTTGTTTAACTCAAATAGTTCATTGTTTAGTATTTCCTTTAAATTGTGATTTCCTTTTGAAACTTCGTTTAATATCTTGTCAATACTTTTTTTCTTATCTGAATCTTTTAAAGATTTTAATCTTTCCAAAGCATCAACTAACTTTTCTAATCCAATTCTTTTTTCTTCAATATGAATACTATAAAACTTGTTAATTGCTAATACTATAAATTCCTTTAATTCTTTGTCTTTTATTTCAAAATCTAACTTTAGTGAATTGCCTAATATCTCACTACCTGTATTAAATATTTCACCCTTAACTAATCTATAAGGATGTCTAAAATTTTCAAAAAGTTCATTTATTCTACAAGTGTACTTATAACAACCATCACCTTTATCAAATTTTATAGGGATATCCCCCCACCCTCTTTCATTTTGCCCCCATGCAAGAGGCTCTGATACAAATTTAAAATAAAATTCTATCAAGCTACAAATTTGATCATTTGAAAAATTTTGCTTGCTGCTATCATAGTAAAACTCAAAACCTAATTCCTGCACCATTTTTGATTTAACTATTTCTTGTTCAGCAAAAGGGTTAAAACTGTTAAATTCTTCAAAGAAATATCCTTTATTTCCTAATTCTTTTACATATTCTTTAAATGCATTATAAAATTCCTTACTTATTATGGAAGTAATCTTCTTATTCTTATTATGACGATACATCATCTCTCTCTTTCAATTATTTTTATTTCATTTTCAGTCAAACCATAAAGTTAATAAATTAATTTTTTACTATTTAAAGATATTTACTGTGGACCTGTTACTTAATGGGGTTCCTTCTTTTATATGAAATTTTATTTTATTTTTTTCGCAAAATTTTATTAATTTCTCAACTGCCATTTTATAAAAATCATCATTGTTTTTCCATTGTGAAGTAGCATTATTTCCGGTTAATCTTCTATAATTTAATTTACCAAAAATAATTTTTTTTACAAATGATATATGTTTTAATATATCTTCAATATTTGCAGAGTGTACATCTAACTCTGGTGTTGGATAAGGTTCCATACTAACCCATGTTGATAACCCCTTTTCTGCTAATCTCTTTAAACTTTCAATTCTTTTTTCATAAGGAGCTGAATATGGTTCAAACTGTTTCTTAAAATTCTCATTTAAAGAAACCAAAGTGATTCCATACTCATTAGTTTTAAGTAAATATCTATTATTTAAAATATCATTCGGATAAAAACCTTTTGTTAAGGTAGTTACTTTAATACCTTCCCTATTTAATTTTTCTATTATCTTTAATGTTAGTTCTTTTATTTCCGGTATTAAATCATTTTTTTTAAAATCATACATAAAAGGATCTGACATAAAACTTAAATGTACAAAATCAATCTTATTCTTATACTTAGGAATTTCTTTATCTAATAATTCCAAAGCATTTTCAACAATACATGGATTAAGCCATTCATTGTCATCTTTTATCCATCCAAATCTTTTTGCCATCATCATAGCATAGCAGGGAAACTTACAGCCATGCTTACATCCTATAATATGATTTATTGTCCAATCTCCATATTCAACTTTTGTTTGATAAAGTAAAGTTTTTCTTTTTATTTTTGAAACATTTTGTTCAATATTTAAAATCTGATTTGCATAGAAATCTTTACCCCCGAATAAAGTAGGACCAAATGTTTTTTCTTTCTGTTTAGCATATATATCTTTAACAATATTTGTAACCGACAATTTTCGTGAAGCAAAGAGGAGATAGTAAAGAATATCTTGTCTGTCAGGGTACGGTATATCATAAGCAACAACCTTCAAATTCTTAGTGGTGAAGACAGAGCAGTAATTCTCTAAAATTTCCATGTATGATTTATCAATAACATTTACATCGTCACCTATGAATTCTTTTAATGTTTCAATTGTTTTTATTTCTTTCATACTAATTTTATTTTCCCTATGTGCTTTCTTTGCTACTCCACTTGTTCTTACCAATCCTTCTAAAATAAAGTTTAAAATTATATCCTTTGGATTTTTTAAATTAACTATTTTTTGAATAGTAGTTTTTTTTATTTGTAATCCGGTAGGGTCTATTAAAACAAAGAGAGGATGTTTATTAGTATTGTTTATTTCTGTTATGATTTTATCTATGATTTGATTGCAGTCATTATTAAAAAATCTTATATCAATTTTACTTTTAATCTCAGGATTATTTTTTAAAAATTCACTGGTATATTCCGTTAGGTATTCGAAAGTATTATTGTTTTCTTCGACAAAAAATAATTTGATTTTTAATTCTTTCTTTAATTTATTTTGTTTAAGGGCAATGCTTTCCAAAAAAATTAGTGGAGAACCATAACTTCCGTCATTGTATTTTCCCCTGCCTGCGAATAAATCTACAACATACCACTCATCAGCCACCCAATATTGTTTATTCCAAATGGTAAGCCATACATCAAACACTTTTTTTAGAATTTCAAGTTTTGTTTTTGTAGATGGTTTATTAGCTATGTTCCATAGATCATTTTTATTTTTCATTCTTTCCTCCTTCTATTATTTTTATTTCATCGGGAGTTAAGTCATAGAGTTTATAAACTAACTTATCAATTTGGTTTTCTAATTCTTTTGTATCTGCGTTTGGATTTTGTTTTTTGGCTTCTAAAATTTTATCAACTAATGATTCTATCTGATTGACTATTGATTCATTACTTGATGTAATGGGAGGAATAGGAAAGGTTTCTATAAAAATACCTTTTATTGCAATATCCCCTGCACCAGTTCTATCAGAGTATTTACAAATAAAATACCTCATAAATTTACTATTAAGAAAACCAAGTAAATAATTTATTTTATTATGTAAAAGCATAAAACAAGAAGCTTCATTAAACATTCCTTTTGGAGTAATACAAAATGCTAAATTTTCACCGATATTCTTTAAAACCACCTTCTCCTTTTCAAACTCGGGATAATAGGCGCAATGTCGTAATTCCCACCAGTAATCGCCCTGGTCATCTCTCTTTTTAGCATTAGTTTCAAATTCTTTTAAATACTCTATCAGAGATGGAAAAGTTTTTTTGATAAAAATATCAGGTTTTTCTTTTCCTCTGTTTTCATTAGTCCAACCAGCAGGGATAATTATCACCCATAACCCTGCCCATTCGTAATAATATCTTTTTATATCTCTTCCTCTTAAAATTGGTTTAATTATTGATTTAGTTCTTTTTCTCTCTTCCTTATCTCTACAATTTTTCAATATTTCTTCTCTTTTTTTATCGTCTATAATAAATGCCTCATTTAAACCTGTCAAAATCCCTCTATATATTTTTACATCCCAGTCTTTTAATTGCTTTCCAATTTTTTCTATTTTTTCTTTTAATTTTTGCTCTTCATTTGAGCCAATAAACCAGGCATCGCTTGAAAGTTTATTAAGGATTACACTTTTTTGTTTTACAGAATTGTAAATATTATTTTTATCTTCCTCTTTTAAAGTAATTGCTTTTAATTGATTTCCGTTATTTGATTTTTGAATAATAAGGATATTTGTATCAACAGTCGCATTTTCAAAAACTCCCGGACCTAAATCAATCAAAATAATGGGATTATATCTTATAAAAAACTCCCTTAATTTTTCACCATATCCTGCTCTCATCCATTTATTTGAGGTAATGTAAGATAAAATTCCATTTTCTTTTAATAAGTTAATTCCTTTTTCATAAAAAAGGCAATAAATATCACCAGTTCTTTCAAATGTTTCATATCCCTGATCCTTATAAAAATCTGCAAATTTATATTTATCATTTGCCGCTTTTTGAAGTTGTATATACGGCGGATTTCCTATTACAATATCAAAACCATCTTTTATTCCAAACATCCATTCAGGATCAAACCAGTCATTTGAGATATTTTGATTGAATATATCAAATTTAGCAATTTTTTCTGCTATGCTTGTTGGAAAACCTGATTTTTTTAACTCTATTAACATTTTTTCTCTTATCTCTTTATCATCTTTTGGAATTTTAATTTTTTCTGTTCTATTTTTTACTGTAAAATATCTATTTCTTAACTTCATTAACTCGTCTTTTAGTTTTTCAACTTCAACACTATATAACATATTAGTATCCTGCAATCCTATAAGCGTATTTGCTATAACAAATTTTGTTTCAAGATTTGGAAGCGGTCTTATTCCATAGTTTTTTTCTCTATCGCTATTTGTTTTTTGTTCTATTAAAAGCGATATGAAAAATCTTAATTTAGATATTTGAACTGCTATTGGCTGTATATCAACTCCATAAATTGAGTTTTCTATAAGATAGAGTTTTCTTGCATAGTTTGGATTGTTAAGGGTTTCATCAAATGTTGCATTTAGTTCTTCTTTATTTTCATCTTTATATTTTTTTTCCTGTTTTCCCTTCCAGAGCTTATTATCAGGGTCTATTTTTTCAAGGGCAAAAACTAATTTATGAAGAACTCCCATTGGAAAAGCGCCAGAACCACAGGCAGGGTCAATTATTTTTATATTATCAATTATTTCTATTAAATCATTCTTCTCTTTTTCGCTAAACTCAACTTTTTCCTCAGTATATGAAAATAATTTTCTTATTTTTTCTTCTGAAATGTCAGGCAACTTTGTTTTTATATAGTTTATCAACGATTCATCTACCATATAATCAACTATTTCTCTTGGTGTATAATAACTGCCAGAAGATTTTCTTGCTGTATCCGATGTTTCAGGGTTATATGCCGCTAAAAGATTTTCAAAAACCTTTCCTAACATTTCTGGATCTAAAGAAATATCCTGATCTATAGATGTGTTTTCATCTGTTGTAAAATGATAAGTTTTAAGTATCTCAATAAGACCTCTTACTTTTGCTTTTTTTGCTTTTTCTAAATATTTTGAAAGATCAACTTCTTGTTCTTCTTTTTGGAAAAATAAATAATCTGGGATTTTTGCTCTGTATTTTTCATTTCTCGTAAAACCATCTATAGCTGAGCTTTTTATATCCATTTCATCATCAAGGCAATCAAATAAACCGCCGTTTACAAATGGAATAGATGAAAACAATTCAATAACCTTTTTTTCTGGAATTGAAAACATATTTTCATATCTATAAAGGTTTCTAATACCATAATCATTTCTATTTTTAAGAAATCCTTCATCTTTAGCAAAACCCCTTTCTTTTATAGGTCGGTTTAAAGTTGCGAAAAATAAGTTTTGAAGTATTGCGTTATAATAATTAGTGGCTGATTTGTTATTATAAAAATCTTTAACTTTATTCTTGAGTTCTTCTTCATTAAATAAATACTCTGGAACAAGTTTTTTCTCTTTTAAAAACCAGACAAACATCAATCTTGTTATAAGTCGTATGAGATTTATGGAATTTTTTGGGTTTTCCTTTATATCATTATTTTCCGGGAAATGAACTTTATCTATAGCCCAGTAATACCAATCCTGCAATTCATTATAAAACTGCTTTGTTACAACTTCAATGGAAAATCTTTCTTTTAAATCCTCTAAATCTTTTACTCTTCCCTTTAAAATTATCTGTTGAGTTGGGGTCTTTACTTTAGAGTCAGGCCCTAAAAAGTAAGAAAATCTTCTTGGATTTGAAAACTCCTCTACTACTTTTGTTTCAGTTTTTGGAACTATATCAATAGTAAGCAATGAAAGACGATAATTCTTTGACTCTGGAGTAGAATAGATAATTATTGAAGTTTTATGTCTATAAGCTCTTATTATTTTGAATGTTTCCCTTGTAATTGTAACTCTTGGATCGTGTATGCCGGTATGCTCTATGACATAGAAATGAATCTCTGGATTTTGGGAACTGCCGATATATTTTACTTTCTTTATTTTTTCAAATTTATATTGAGAAATATCTAATTTTTGTTCATTTTTTTGAAAATCCTCAGGCAGAAATTTTTCTATTAAAAATTTTTTAAGTTCTTCTTCATTAAAATCTTTTTTAAACAATTCTAATTCATCATTCATTTTAAATCTCCTCTTACTCCTCTTTTGTAAAGAGGAGAATAAAATACAATTATATTATCTCTTCTGAAATTATTATTTCTTCTGTTTCGTTTTCAATTTCGTATGCTCTTTTAATTATTTTATCAAGATCAAACTCCGGCAATCTTTCCATAAGTTTTTCTAAATCGTTAATATCAATAGTTTTACCATCTTTGATTTTTATTTCTTTAATTGCTGTTTCAAAATATTTTGGAATCATTTCATATTCTTTTACTATTTTGTTTAATTTTTCAATATATTGTTGTATATCTAAAGGAAAAATATTTTTATATTGATTTATCAGTTCTAATTTTTTTAGTATTTCTCTTTCCCATCTATCTTTCTCAACCATTGATTTATAAGTATGTAGTGTCTGTTTAATACTATTGTATTTTTCATAAAAATTATCTGAAACTTTATAAGAAGTTTCATTTTCTTGGGCTTCAAATATTTTAATAGCAGATTCATCATCTATATTTTCTATTGCTTCTTCATTTCCTTTTTTATGAAGTTTTTTAAAAATAAAATTATCCCCACTTTTTGCAAAAACTATGTATTGTGGCGATTCTAAATTTTTAATTCTTTTTATTTTGGTTCTTTTAGGAATTTTATTTGCTTCTTCTATTAACTGCGGATTTTTTTTGCTTATCTGATTTAATAAATTTCTGTACTTAACATCCCAGGATTCTTCATCATTATAGTTATATTTTTTGTATTCCTTATAAAAATAACTTCTAAGTTCCTCTTCTTTTGTAAGATATCTTGTATCCTCGCCAAGCAAAGCGTGTATCATATACATTTTTATAGTTGAAATATTTTTTATTTTAGTATGCTCTTCACCTATGCTTGTCGGGAAAAAGTTATATATATAAATATTTTTTGAAGCATTCTTTGAAATTCTGTTTACCCTTCCAACTCTTTGAATCACTCTTGTTGGGTTATAAGGAATATCATAGTTTATAATGTTATTTGCTCTGTGAAGATTTATCCCTTCAGAAAGTATATCGGTGGTTATAAGTATGTCATAATTATCTTTTTTGTATCTATCCATTACTGAAGCATCAAAATTTGCTTTTATCTCTTCTCTAAGGTTATCATCTGCTTTGGTAGATGAATATGAAACAATTTTAAATTTATCTTTGAGATTATTGTAAAGATAATTTACAGTATCCTCAAACTCTGAAAAAATTATCACTTTTTCTTTGTTATTTATTTTTTCACTCACTATTTGAATTAGTTTTTTTAGTTTATAATCATAATCAAATGGTTTAGAAAGATAAGTTTCCCACTCATCTTTAATTTTTTCAAGAATTTTTATATCATTTTCAAGGTCATCAATAAAATATTTAGATAATTTATCTGAATCTATCCATATAAGACCTTTTTCTTCCTCAAGGTTCTTAAAAAATTCCTCAATTTCATCATCTTCCCATTTTTCCAAATCATCAATATCTGGCAATTCATTGAATTTTTTATAAATTGGAACTCTACCTTTTTCATAATAATCTTTAATTTTATTATGTGAGTTTATATAATCTTCAAGGGTGTTTCTAAATGAACCAAAAGAACTTTCAAATCTTTTAACAAACAATCTTTTAATTAATTGAGCAAGATTTTTCTGAGAAAGTTCTATAAACTCAAGAGATTCTTTCTCTGTTTTAGAGGTATACTCAACTGCTTTTTTTGCTTTATAATCTTTATCATTTATATATAAAAATATCTTGTATCTTGTTGCTTTAAATTCTTCATCTGCAAAGTATTTAACAGTATTCAAATAAAGGTCATCAAGTTTATTAAAAGAATAATCAATAATATCAGGCGGTTTTACATCAGGAAATGTTATGCCTTGAGATTTTAAGTCCTCTTTATATTCTTCTATCTTATCAAGGTCTGTTCTTGTTCTTCTAATAGTAATCGGAGATATTATATGCCTTATTTTTGAAGATATCTCCTCAGTTTCTTTTTTCATCTGTTCTTCTTTATATTGAGAACTTTTACTTTTTTTGCGAAGGTCTTTATATTTTCTGATTAAAACCTTTAACTCATAGTTTAAATCCTGAATATGTTTTAAAGTAGATCTTGTTGGAATCTGAAAAAGTTTAAGAAGAGATTCTATATCCTCAGGGGTATTATTAAATGGTGTTGCTGTTAAAAGAATAACTTTATTACCCTGGCATAATCTCCATAAATGAGCATAATTTATCGTTTCGTTATTTCTAAATCTATGCGCTTCATCAACTATTATGAGTTTCTGTCTTTCTACTTCTTTATAATCTTTTATAGCCTCTTCTATTTTCCCTGTTGTATAAACTTCTCCTCTAAAATCATACTGCCTTTTATAAGTTCCCCACAAATCTTTAAGATGTGGCGGAGTTATGATAATAGTGGGAATATGTAGATTGTATGCTATGGCGGACGCTATTATGCTTTTTCCAAGTCCAACCACATCAGCGATCATAACACCATTATGTTTATTAATAATATCAATTGCTCTTAAAATTGCATCTTTTTGATATTTTAAATCTAAGGCATATTTATATATATCTTTCGGATAATCAATATCATTTCTTCTTTTCACTGAAAAATATTCTTCCAATACTCTTATAAAAACTAAATAAGGGGATGGTAATTTATCAATCCAAATTTTATCGAGAACCTTTTCTTTGAATTCTTGAAAATTTTCTTTTGAAGCGACACAAATTGAATCATCCCATAATTTTTTGTAAATATTATATGCTTCATTATAATGAGATGGATCTCTTGTTAAAACATCTATTTCAAATCTATCTTTAATTCCATAAATACTTAAGTTACTTGAACCGGTTATAACTATTCCAGGGTATTCTCCATTTTCATTATGCTCTTTGTTATTTTCAAATATATAAAGTTTTGCATGATTTGGAGTTTTAGTTTTTCTAACTTCAAGAGTCCCATTTTGTATCTTTTCTACAAAAATTCTAAACGCATCTTCAATATCTTTTTCTTCAAAAATATCAGTATCGCTGAAAGCTTTTATTAATGATCTGTGAAATTTTTCTTTAATTGATGATATACTATGATTTTCCAAGTTTTTATCTTTTATATTTTCATACTCATATATAAATTTTCCAACTTTTGAATCTATGTCAAGTCCAATAAGAATCTTTATATTTTTATCTTTAAACTCCTCTTTAAGTTTAATAAAACCACTGAAATAAAAAAATCCAACAAGAATATAAACATTCTCTATATTTTTTGAAACATTGGAAATAGTTTCATATAAAGTTTTTTCCTGATTTGTTATAAAATGAAACCCCTGTTTTTGTTCCATAAAGATATTTTATATTATTTTTAAAAATACAGAATTTAATTTTTCTAAATCACATCGCCAAGCCAGAGCATTTGAATGAAATCAATATATGGAAGGTGTAAAATATCTCCGTCTTTTCTTTTAAATTTTGATTTGTTTATTATTATTTTCTTTTTTGGTTTAAATTCATCTGAAAATATGTGTAGCCCTTTTATTTTATAATTTGAAGATGATGCTTTTATTTCTAATGCCACTTCCCCCTCTCCAAGTATTAAGTCAACTTCATTGCCCGATGCAGTTCTATAAAAGTAAAGGGGGAAATCTTTTCGCGAATATCTGGAATAAGCAAAACACTCATTTATTATGAAATTTTCAAAGGCAAAGCCATATTCTGGTGTTTTTTCAATAAGCTCTTTTCTGTTAAGTAAAGGTGTAATTATTCCATTGTCAAAAAAATAAAATTTTGCTTTTTCTATTAATCTTCTTTTCTTTTTTTTGCTCCAGGGGGCAAGAGTTCTCCCGATGAGAGTATCTTCAAGAATTGAATAATAATCAATAACTGTTTTGACTGAAACTCCACATTCCCTTGCTATATTTGAATAGTTTATAAGTTGAGCATTTGTAAGAGCTGAATAGTATAGAAATTTAGCAAAATTAGGAACTTTTCTTACTAATGCCTCAGATTGAATTTCTTCTTTTAGATAATCATTAATATAGGATTTTAAATCCATATCCGGATCTGGTGATAGATAATGCGATGGGATAAGTCCGTAAAGAAGGATTTTATTTAGATTAGAATCAAGATTTTCAAAGCCAATCTCTTTACTCACAAAAGGATATAATTCATATCTCCAGGCTCTGCCACCAAGTAAACCTCCTGTGCTTTTTCTCAATTTTCTTGCGCTTGAACTGCACAAAATGAATTGGACTTTTTTGTTTTCAATTAGCCAGTGTATTTCATCCATTAACGAAGGAATTTTTTGAACTTCATCAATTATGACAAGTTTTTTATTATTTGCTTCTATTATTTGTCTTAAATAAGAAGGATTTCTATTAAGTTCAAAATAAATATTATAGTCAAGAAGGTCAATCCATAAAGCATCTTTAAATTTTTGTTTCAATAATGTTGTTTTACCTGTTTTTCTCGGTCCCCAGAGAAATGCAGAACGATTAGATGGAAGTTTTATTTCAAGAATTCTATTTATAAGTTTTTCCATAATTTAATCTTATGATAATTTGGAGTAATAAGTCAAATTATTTGTGATAATTTGGATTAGCAGTAAACAAATCATTACCAATTTTAGAAGAGATAACGGTAATGGAAGAGATAGATATATAGAAATTGGGGAACAGGGGTGGAAACTCGAGAATTTGGACTAGGGGTTAGGGAATGGGGGTGGTATTCAGTCATTGCGAGTAAACCCCTCGCTAAATATTCCGAAGCAATCTCTTCCAGAGTATGTTGGAAGAATTAGAAGTTATAGATGAGATAGAAGATATGGAAGTAATGGAAGAGATAGATGATATAGATAGTAGATGGTTGACTGGATGATTAGCTTTAAAGGAAAATACCTTATTAAGATAATCCTCCAATCTTCCAATCCTCAAGTCCTCTATTTATACATCTTCAAATCCTCCAGTCCTCTAAATTATTTCGTCAGGGTTTTTAAGCAAGCCATAATAAAAATTGATTATTATTTTTTGATTTTTCCTATGAATCTCAAAAGACCATCGAGTATGGTCATTGGATGTGGAGGGCATCCAGGTATGAAAAGATCTATTTTTATATCGCTGTCTATTCCTTTAATCTGTTCAAGACCTCTATATATTCCACCGCTTATCGCACAAGCGCCAACCGCAATTACAATCTTTGGCTCGGAAACCGCATCATAGGTTTTCCTTAATGCAAGATGCATATTTTTTGTAACTGGTCCGGTTATAAGTATTCCATCAGCATGCCTTGGAGACGCTACAAATGAGATTCCAAACCTTGCCATATCAAAAAAAGGAGTTGAAAGAACATTGCAATCTGCCTCGCAGGCATTGCATCCACCAGCACTGACCTGCCTTAGTTTAAGTGAGCGGCCAAAAAGTTTATAAATCTCTTCCCTTAAAATAACGCTTTTCTTATGAAAATCCTCTGAAATTATAAGATCCTCTCTTTTTGAGACAGAAAGCGAATAATCTTTAGTGAATTTTATATACTCTGGAAATTTTTTTGAACATTTTCCGCAAAAGATACATAATCCCATATCAAGTTTTAGTTTCCCATCATGGTTTATAAGAGCATCAACTGGACAGATTTTTATAACATCTTCAATTTTTGGGGATGGTGGATTTTTAATCTCAGGAAAGCCGTTATACCTATCTGAAAGTTTAATATTTTTAAAAGGAAAAGGCACAGTTCTGTGTTTTTGTTTTAATCTTGCAAGTATTTCATCTATCATAAAACCTCACAAATCATTACCGCAGTATGAAAGATTAAAGCTTTTATTACAAAGAGGAAAATCAGAAATCTGTCCTCTTCTTAATGCGATACTCAAACCATGCCAGTTATTGAAAGAAGGATCCTTGATCTTATAAATTAAAAATTTTCCTCTATCATCTGTTAAGCAAGTATGAGTTATCTCTCCTCGCCAGCCCTCGGTTAATGCTATGGCAAATGAGTTTGGCTTTAACTGGGAAATTTCTTCTTTTGTTTTTACTTCCCCGTTATCGATATTTTTAAGCCAGTTTTTTATAAGGTTATAGGATTTTTTTACCTCGTTCCATCTTACATACGCTCTTGAGAAAACATCTCCTCTAAGATTTAGTTTCTCCAAATCATCCTCGTAGTTTTCATAAGGTTTTAACTTAAAAAAACTTCTAAGGTCATATTTTACTCCGCTTGCCCTTGCAGCAGGACCAACAAGCCCAAGATCAAGCGCTTCTTTTTTTGCAACTATACCGGTGTTTTCAAATCTATCCATAACACTTCTCTTCTTCCATAAAAGCGAAACGGCGTTATCTGCGTCATTAAATATATTTTCAATTCTATCAATGAGTTGATTTTTAATATCATCTATCTCAAAATTAACTCCAGAATAAGAAATAAGGCCTCTTCCAAATCTGTTTCCGCAGATTAAAGCGGTGGTATTTAAAACATCGCCTCTTATTCTACCACAGTATGAAGCTGTTGGAAGATAGGCAACATCGCCACTTAAAGCGCCAAGATCGCCTATATGATTTGCCATTCTTTCAAGCTCAAGTGAAATACCTCTTATGATAAGCGCTTTATCAGAAATTTTTTTATCAGATAGCGCCTCAATAATTTTATGATATGTCCAGGAGTGTCCTATAGTAGTATCCCCTGCTGCTGTTTCCATAAAATGAAGAGTTTTTTTATCCGGTCCATTAATAAGCGCTTTTTCTATTCCTCTGTGCTGAAAACCAAGTTCTATCTGAAGATTAAAAACATTCTCGCCAAAACATTGAAACCTAAAATGACCAGGTTCGATAACTCCAGCATGTACTGGACCAACTGCAACCTCGTGGATTTCCTCTCCCTTTACCTGAAAAAATCTGCCAACCGCAGCAGATTCTTCTTTAGAATATCTAACAGGATTTGGGCAGGGATGATTTTCAAAAACAAATCCAGTTGATTCCATTATCTCTCTTTCAAATATATGAAGAAGTGGATATTTTAAAGCAAGAGATGGCATTTTATCTGCGATGGTTGAAAATACTATTATTTTTTTATCAGTTGAAAGAAAGGATATAAAAAGATGAGTTTTCCCCTCACCTTTACTCAAACCAAAATAAGAAATAACTCTAAAACCTTTTTCAATATTTTTGGAAATTTCTTTTATAAACTCGTCAGAGTTTAAAACTTTTATATCATTTGTATTAAGAACCAAAAAATCCATAAACTCCCTCTTAATCTAAAATAAAATTAAAAAACATAAAAAAAAGAATAATTGAAGCTATAAAGAAAATAGAAGATGGTATAATCATTTTTTTATCTTCCTTAATTTCAATTATCTGTCCATCAGAATAGACCATCTTTATAATCATTTTTGAAAAACCAATAAGTATCATTATAAAAAGTATTATAAGCGAGTAAAAAAGCCACCAGATTTTATTTAGATAAAGATATTTAAATAGAAAATATTTTGTGAAAAATAAAGGCGATGGTGGAACACCAAGCAAGAATATAATTCCTATTACAAAAATTGCGCTTGTATATGGAATATTTTTAGCCATCAAACCTATCTCATCTATTTTTTTGGTTTTATAATAAATAAGAATCATACCGGCAATTAAGAAAATTCCTGCTTTTATAGTGGAATGAGCCAGAACGGTAAGAAATAAAGTGTTTTCAATAAATCCGTGTATATCATCATAGTTAATATAAACAAGCCCTAAAAGGATTAATATTATTCCCATATTTTCTATGCTTGAGTAGGCAAAAGCTCTTTTATATTCCTTTGAGTTAAATATAAAAACGGAAGATATCAAAACCGAGACAAATCCAAAAAGTACAAATATAGAAGGAATAAACTCCTGCTGAAAATTAGAAGGAAGGAAATCAGCTGCTCTTGATACACCAAGCATAGCGCAGTTTAAAAGCGCACCAGATAAAAGAGCCGAAACTGCCGATGGAGCTTCGCTATGAGCATCGACAAGCCAGGTATGCATTGGTGCAATTCCTGCTTTTGTGGCATATCCTATAAATATAAAAATAAATCCTAATTTAAAAAGAAGTTCATTTCCATTTGCGCCAAAACTTGAGAAATAAAGATCTCCGCTTTCAGAGGCAATAGCAAACAAAAAAGTTCCAATAAGCGCAAGAGCAATTCCAACTGAGCATATTATAAGATACTTCTAGGTTGCCTCAAGAGATTTTTTTGTTCTATGAAAATATATAAGCGGAGCAGAAAAAAGAGTCGTTGCCTCTATAGAAGCCCATAAAAGACCCATATGAGCAGAAAAATGAACGAGAGTCATTGCTGAAAGAAAAAGAAGAAGAAAACCTGTAAAGATTGCCTCAGGCTCATCGCTTAAAATAAAACCCTCTTCATCGCTTCTTTTAGAATTATATTCAATCTTAAAATATCTTACAAGATAGAATGAGACAATTAAAAAAAGAAAGGAAGAAGTAAAAAGTGAAACTTTGGCAAATACAGATGAAACAAATCTCTCACCTGATAAACCTGAGAGAATTTCTATCCCACAAAAATCAGCAGAAATAGAGTATAAAGAAAGAATAAAATGAATAACTGAAACTAATACAAGAATAATTCTTCTTTTTGTATTAGATTTTATAAAAAATGAAGATAAACCCGCTATAAAAGGAATAAAAATCAATAACAGAGCGAAAAGCGATTCATATTCTTTTAAAAAACTCATATTTCATTCCTCTTTGCTTTCAATGATTTCTATGGTATCTTTAAGCTCGTTCATAGAATCTACTTCAAGTTGATTGAATTCCTTTCCTATATGGAAAACAGCCATCCCCATAACAAAAAGAGCAACAAAGATATCAAGAAGTATAGCCGCTTCCACAGTAAACGGCTCTTTAACAAAAGCAGAAACTCCAAAGCAGTATATCCCATTTTCAAGAACTATGTAGCCAACTATTTGAGAAAGAGTTTTGGTTTTTATTATTATTATGAGAATCCCCGTAAATATAGTTATGAAAGAGCCTGGAATTAAAAGATGGAAATTATTGGAGCCAAAATTCAATTTATAAGAAAGATAGAAGGAAAGAAAAAAGACAGATATAAATAGAAAAGAGGTAAATAAAGGAGTCAGCAATTTGGATTTTGATTCATACTTAATGTTATATTTTTCCGATAGTTTAATAAGAAGCCAAGGGAAGACAAAACCCTTTAAACTTATAAGCGCTATCATAAATCCAAGAGCAGAAGGATGGAACTCGAAAAATGAAGGCATAAGAGCTGCAATCACTCCTTGATAAGCAGCGTATTTTATAAGATTTCTAACGGAAGTCGTTGAGAGAAGATAATAATTTAAAAATATTATAGATATTATTAAAAATTCTAAAATTACATTCATAAACTATCCTCTAAAAACCTGAAATACAAGAGCTACAAGCGAGATAGAAAAAGAACCAAGCAATAACTGCGGAACTTTTAGAAGTCGAACCCTTGCGATTGTGGATTCAATAATTCCGATTATAACCGCGATAAAAAACATAGAAATCAAATAAGCAAAAAATCCATACAAAAAACTATAATTCGAGGAAGGAAGAAGTATATTTGCAATAAAGCTTGCGAAAAACCACATTTTTAAAGAAGATGCATATATCATAAAGCCGAAATCAACTCCACTGTTATCAAGAATCATAACCTCATGAATCATTGTAAGTTCTAAGTGAGTGTTTGGATCATCAAATGGAACCCTTGATGATTCTACAAGAAGAACAAAAAAGAGTGATATCAGTATCAAAGCAAGAACTGCAGAGTTTGTGGACCAGAGAGAAAGATTTAGTTTTGAAAACATAGAATAAAGCGAGGTCTCGCCAGTAATTGATGAAAGGACTATAATTGAGATAAAAAAAGAAAGTTCGCCAAAAACAGAAAACCACGCTTCCCTTGAAGCTCCCATTCCTTCAAAAGAAGATCCACAATCCATCGCGGAAAGTATTATAAGAAATCTTATAAGTCCAAGAAGATAAATTATAAATATAAAATCTCCATCAAAGCTGAAAAGCCCCTTCATTCCAAAAGATGGCATCATAAGATTTGCAAAAAATATAAGAGAAAATATTATAACAGGCGAATATCTGAAAATGAGTGTGGTGGTTTTAGAATAGACAATCCCTTTATTAAAAAGCTTGAAAAGATCGTAATACATCTGAAAAACGCTCTGCCCCTCTCTCCCTCCAAAAAACGCCTTAACTTTATTTATAATTCCCAAAAATAAAGGCGCAAGAAACAAAATAATAATAATTTTTAAAAAAATAATTATATTTTCCATAAAATCAAAAACAAAAGCGCAATTAGAATATAAAGAATATACAATCTTAAACTTCCAGATTGAACAAATGAAAATCTCGAAGATAATTTTTTTAATTTACTGCCAAGAGGTTTATAAATCGTTTCATAGAAAACCGCTCTTGGATGAGTTGAAAAATGGTAATCTTTAGAAGGGAAATACTCATTTATCTCAGGATAATGGGATTTAGAGTTTATTATAAATCTGAAAAATTCAGTTATCGGTTGGACAAATGAAGACGCTCCATACTGCATCTTAGATGAAGGCATAGAATAACCGCAATCCCAGGTCAGAGAATAATCAATTTTTCTGTTTTTCAAAGCGTTTTTCCTTACAAAGTAGAAAATCCCAAAAAAAGCGAATATAAAAAGATATGAAACGCCCATATACATAAAAATCTTTAATATATCCATTAAATTTATTAGATAGTTAAACTTACTAAAATATGTTGAGAACAAAAATAAGATTGAGTTATACGGAAGAATCCCTATAATAAAACAAACAAAAACAAGAATAAACATAGAATAAATTATGCTGTCTTTTTTTTCTTTTATCTCAGGAATATTTTTTCTCATCTCACCAAGAAAGATTGAGGAATACGCTTTGGTAAAACAGGCAAGGGCAAGCGTACCAACTATAGCAAGCGCAAGTATTGTTATAATATTGAAAGAATAAAATCCAGCTTTCATCGCTTTAAATGAAGCATAATAAATCAGGAATTCGCTTATAAAACCATTAAGAAACGGAAGTCCAGATATGGCGGCTGACCCAATCAAAAAAGAAAAGGAGGTTAAAGGCATTTTTTTAGAAAGGCCACCAAGCTCTTCAAGATTAGATATATGAGTTGCATTAAGTATAGAGCCGGAACTCATAAAAAGAAGAGATTTAAAAACCGCATGATTTAGCGTATGCAAAAGAGCTCCAAAAAAAGCTATTAAAGAAAGGTCATACAAGCCATAAGTTCTAAGTATAATTGAAAGCCCAAGTCCTATAAGTATTATTCCGATATTTTCTATACTATGATAAGCAAGAAGTTTCTTTATCTCATGCTGAGCAAGAGCAAATAAAACTCCAAGTATGGCAGAGATTATACCAATAAAAAGTATCATTTTACCGATAAAGAAATAATTATCTACCTTTACCATTAAACTCATTCTTATTATTCCATAAATACCCATTTTGATCATAACACCGCTCATAATAGCGGATATATTAGCAGGAGCAGCAGGATGCGCTTCAGGCAACCAGATATGAAGAGGTATAAATCCGGCTTTAAGACCAAATCCAAGAAGTATCATTAGCCATATATAACTATTTTTTAGATAAATATTTTGAAAATTTCCAGAAGAATCAGAGATAATTGAAAAAGAAATAAGCAAAAAAAGAGCACCAACACCATTTGCTATCATATATATCAAACCAGAATTTAAAACGCTTTTTTTCTCATACTCAGTCATAACAAGGAAAAAAGAGGAAAAAGCCATCGCCTCCCAGAAAAATATAAACAAAAAGGAATTCCTGGAGTTTAAAACTCCTATCATCGAGATTATAAGTATGTAGAAATTAAACCAGAAGAAATTTAGAGGTTTTGTATATTTTTTAAGGTAATCCTCGCTATAAATTCCGACAGCAAATAAAATAAGGAAAAGAACAAGCATAAAGAAATAAGAATAATAATCAAAATAAAAATATTTTTTTACAAATTCCAGTTCAAGAAAATCACGATGAAGATATATGCAGGCAAGCGAAACAGCAAGACCGATAAGCGAAGATATATAAACCGCAAAAGAATTTATTCGGTTTAAGCTTCTATTATCCTTTATAAAAAAACTTAAAAAAGAAAAAAAGAAAAATACTAAAGTTAAAATTAAAATTATTATCATAAAACTTAGAAACCTCAGACACTTTAAGACACTTCTGAGTTATAGAACGCTAAAAATATTATATCATTTTTGATTAATATCAAAATAACATAACCAGCCCCTCTTACAAATACTCAAGATATACTACTTGAAAAATCTTAATATACTTGTAGCAAGTTCTTTAATCATATCCTTCGCGTCTGAAAGCGCTATAAAAACGCCCATTATAGATTCTCCCGCAATTATTCCAGAACTTACAGGTATTATATATTTTTCAGCAACTTTTGGAAGTTTCTTCTCAAGTATAAGAGCAATCAATGCGCCAATAAACATAGAAAGCGAGTTATAAAAAGGTATAACCATTGAAAGCCCAAGCCCCATAGCGCTTGGAATATATTTCCTGTGTTTTGGAAAAATCATATCAAGAACAGGTATTATTATACCTATCAATCCGCCTATAAGTATTCCCAATCTGGCGGTAGGATGAAGAGAATCTATCCCGTTAGACAAAAGCTTTGCAACAGCCGCCCATACCTGA
>Ga0067045_1028817_pt1 | contig 27106 bp, 22 predicted proteins | sample TerdegcTABiofilm_FD_59184 | JGI IMG/M metagenome (GOLD analysis project Ga0067045, IMG submission 59184) | Combined Assembly of (Gp0054472, Gp0054536) Wastewater bioreactor microbial communities from Singapore -Terephthalate degrading... | reverse complement strand
GGAACCCCGCCGTTTCCTTGGGCCCCGGCTTGCATGACGGAGGGGTCGATGATGATCTCCGCCCGGGGTACGGTGAGTGCGCCGGAAAGCTCGAACTTCCCGTCCGACGCGGAAAGCAGTATGTCCGCGTCCGCGGTCCCGGATATGTTCATGCCCAGGAACCGGGTCTTGAGGGGAACCTGGGTGGACTCCAGGGATCGGGCTCGAAGGGAGAAACTTCTAGGTACCCACTGGGACATCTCGAAGGAAAGGCTCACTCCCGCCTTCGCGGTCTGTCCGATGTTGACCGTGGGTTGGACCAGGGTGACCACCCTACCGTTCGCCTCCAGGGGCGCCGTAACCGGCCCGACGGGGGCGTTCAAGTAATTCGGGACTTCCAGCAGGGCGTCCTGGAACCTCAGGCTGCCGTAGATCTCCGGATCCGACGCGATACCCCGTACCGAGAGGGCCCCCGTGGCGATTCCCGAGAGGAACCGCACGTCCGGAACCGGGATGAGCGGCCAGAGTGCGGTCATCTCGATCCGAATATCCGAAAGATCCATGGATATCTGCCGATCCGCAACCTTGCCCACGACCGTAGCGGCCAGGGGGAAGGGCGGTACCGCCCGAGCCAGGAAACTTCCGTCGTCCAGGATACGGACCTGAACCTCCGCATTCTCCCCTCCCTGGAACAGAAAATCCCGGCCGGACCGCTCCAGGTTGAAGGGCCATCGGTTGGAAAACGCCTTCCCCAGGGAGGCGTCGTAGATCATCCCCCGCATGTTCAACGAGCTTGCGATCCCCGACAGGTCCGGAAATCCGTTCTCCCTGTAGGTCCCCGCAGTCATCGTTCCTTCCGTTTCGAAGCGGAACCGGGCCACGTCCCCGGCCAGGAACCCGGTATAGGATCCCGCGGCGGAAAACCCGCCGACCCCGAATCCGAGCCGGGCCTGCAGGTTCTGCAGTTGATGGATCCCGTACCGGCCCGATCCGTCCCGTATCTCCAGGCTTTTTCGATCCAGGGATCCTTCCGCGGAAGCGGCCAGGGATCTTCCCCGAAGGGAACCGTCCCGCAGGGTGAGGGAAAAGGACGCCTTCGGATCGGCCGGGGTGCCGGATACCCTGATCCCGCCGTCCAGCTTCCCGGTCATCGCGTTGCCCATGATCCGGTTCATCGAAAAGGACCTCAGATCCATGCTTCCGTTCAGGACTCCGTCGGAAAGACTCCCCGCGGCGCGCAAGCCCTCGCCCCCGGGCCCCGAAAGGCTCAACTCAAACCTTCGAGACTCGGCAGAGGGTTCTCCCAGGGAATATCGGGCCTCCCCGGACAGCCGCGCGGATCCCTCGTCCACCGAGATGGCCGGAAACACGCCTTCTTTGGGATCCGCGGTTCCCGAAAGGCGGAGTACCGGCATGCGCCCTTTTAGAGAGCCGTCGGGCTCCAGGATCAGGGAGGAGACTTGCAGCCGCCAGTCGGGAAGCCCCCGGTACACCAAGGCGGCGTTTCCCGAAGCCAGTACGATCCCCTGTCGTAGAGGCAAGGGAAGGGACTGGAAGGATACGGCTCCCCGCGTCTCCGGGGGCGAGAGGGAGGCTACCAGCGCTATGCCATAATCCCCGGTAAGAACGATCCTGTCGTCGTCGTACTCCCCCTGGAAGGAGTACGGCACGTCCCGTATGGTGAGATCCGTCCTGAACCCGAGGGTTTTCGAATCGAACCGGGCTTCTATCCGCCCCTCGATCGGCAAGCCCTTGATCGCGGCGGTGAGCCGGGAAACGGAAACCTCGGAGGAGGTCCCCGAGAGGTTCAGCACAGCATAGGTATCGTTCCCGTCCGGTCCCGCAGGGGCGATTCGGAAATCCGCGGCGGAATAGGAAAACCTTGAGAAGTCCGAGCTCAGGGCGATCCGTCCGCCTAGGGATAGACCGGCGAGGAGGCGGGCGGCGGAGGGAGCGAGGGTCGCGGCGAAAAGGGGGCCGACGGGAGCAAGGTCATAGGGGTCGATCACGAGCGCGGCTTCCAAAAAGGGGCGAGCTCCCGAGGAGAGGGATCCTTCCCAGGATACCCTCCGGGTTTCATGTTCCTCAGATCCGGGGGACGAGCCGTCGGGGACCGGGGGGATCGGAGGGGGAAGATCGAGGCTTCCTCGGAATTCCAGGGCACCCGGAGTCCGTTCCACAAAGATCCCCAGCTTGGAGAAGTCCACCCCCCCTACGCTCGTCGAGTCGGAGTACAGGAATATCCCCCGGCCTTCCCCCACCGCCCGCACATTCGTCTTCACAGGCAGGCGGCCTCCCCGGGCGCTATACTCCAGGTCCGCGCTTATGGCCATGGAGGATAGATCGGGCTTGAAGGTACCGCGAGCCCGGAAAAAGCCGTTCGGCGAGCGAACCTCCAGAGCCCTCAGGAAGATCCCGTCCAAGCCCCCGTCCGCGGAGACACGGAACTCAAAGTCATCCCCCAGGAATCCCGGAGGCAAGGAACCCGCAAGATCCGCGGTCAAGCGCGGATTCCTCCAAATCTGCGGATACCTTAGGTTGACATGCCCCGTGTACGGCTTCCGGAACCAGGGAGCCCAGGTGGTTTCCCCTCTGCCCGCGGGGTGACCCAACCGGGAAAGGTACAAGGATTCGAACCCGAGGTCCAGCTCCAGGGAACCCGATCGGGAATCGTATCGAGCTAGAAGATCGAAGGGAGCGTCGTCCCGGACCTTGCGGGCTTCCAGCACCCCGTCCTGGAAGAGGACGGAAAACTCCTGCCGTTCCAGAATGCCCGAGTCCGAACGAGCGGACAGGGCGATGGTAAACCGCGCCGCCGTCATCCCCCGGTTGGAGCTTCCCCGGATGCTGATCGGGACGGAAATCCTGGAGAACGGCAGGCGGTCGTCCCGGGAAGTTCCCGAGAAGGTCCCTTCCAGTGCGACGACGACTTCCCGTTCCGTGAGCACCAGATCCAGCGCGCGGATCTCCGCTGTCCACAGGGCGTTACGCTCCGGATCCCGCAGGGACACGCGCAACCTGCGGGCGGAGATAGCCATCCGTTCGGGGGCGCCGCCCTCCCCGGAGCCGGCGTTCAGGAGGCTTTGTATCCTCGAAAGAAGGGCTTTGTCCTTCGATGAGTCCAGGTCGATCTCGACGTTCCGGAGGGTGACGCGCTCCAGGGCTTCCCCCGCCGACCCCCTCCCGAGGAGGGCCGAGAGGGCGGCCGCAAAGCCGTACTCCGCCTCGATTCGATCCGCCCGAAGGAGATTCCTGCCCAGGGCATCCGCAAGTCCCACGTAGGACAGCCTCAGGGCGCCCAGGATCGAGGGCGAGGCTCGGCCGTAGGACAGTACAACGCCCAGGTTCCGATCCGCCGCGGACACGGCATCCGCAAGAGCGGACTTGACCCGCTCGGACCCGAACCTGTCCAAGGGCAGGGCCGCGAGGGACGCGCAGAGGAGTATGGCGATGCAAGCCCCCGCTCCGCTCGGAAGGCGGGACTTTCCGGTCGTGTTCACCCTGGACACCTTAGCATAAACATAGCGCGGCGGTCATGCGGCCGCTTGATGAGGTTTCGCCGTAGGGATATCCTGGACCGATGAACAACCAGGCAGCGGAAGGCCGGGAGGTCTGGGACCGCTTTATCGTATTCGAGGGCATCGACGGAACCGGAACGACGACCCAGCGGAACCTTTTGTCCGCGACTCTCACGGAACGATCCATTCCGTTCCACTCCACCGCGGAACCGACGGATTCCGAGATCGGCCGACTCATCCGCCGAGTCCTCTCGGGAGACCTGCGGATCGAGCCCGAAACTCTGGCCTACCTGTACGCCGCCGACCGGAACGAGCACCTGTACGGACCGCAAGGGATCCGGGATCACCTCGAATCGGGGGAAGTCGTGATCTGCGACCGGTATATCTTCTCCTCCCTCGCCTACCAGGGCTGCACCTGCGGACTCGAGCTTCCGGACCGGCTCAATCAAGGATTCCCCCTGCCTTCCCTGCTCATCTACTTCGAGCTTCCTCCCGAACGGGCGGTCTCCCGCATCTCGGGGAGAGGCGCTCCGGATCTGTTTGAACGAGGCGAATTCCTATCCCAGGTATCCCGGGCCTACGAGGGGATCCTGGAACGGTTCGAAGCCCAGGGCATGAAGATCCTCCGGGTGAACGGAGCACGATCGATCCCGGAAGTGGCGGAAGACATCCGCAAGGCCGTCCTCTCCTAGGTCGAAGGAATAACAACGTCGGAATAGGGAAGGTTTCCGTCCCCGGAACGGGTTGTCACGGATTTCGCCGGATCTTCCGATACTATATTCGGTATGAAACGCTTTTTCCTTCTCGTTCTGCTGTCCCTTGGCGTGGTCGCCTGCGCCCTGGCGTACCCGGTCTATTTCAAGGAGCAGTACTATCGCCTTTTCCATACCCACTACATCCAGTACCCCGATGACTCCATCGAGAACATTTATTGGCTTGAGCGGGCGCGGGAGGCGGATTTCTGCAATCCCTTGTACGCGCTGGCCAAGATCGATACCGAGCGGCAGTGGGAGCGGTACCGCTACCTGTTGAACATGCACCTGGAACTCAAACTGATCGAGCAGCACCTGGCGTTAGGCTCGAAATTCGACAAACGCGTCGCCTATTTCTACAACGCCCCCTGGAAGGACCAGAACCTGGAAAGTCTCAAAATCGCCGAGACCGCGTACAAGGCCGCCCTGGCCTACTGGCCGACCGCCGTGGAGTGGGCGCGGAAGGCGGAAACCCTTCGTTTCGTTCGCCTCCCGGAGGTGCAGGCCTGGGAGGATCAGGCGCACCGTATCGTCTCCGGGGACCTCGACTACGCGGACATCATCGCCGACGAACTGTCCCGGCTGTACCGGGTGAGGGCGGCCTTCGAATCCATGTCCTTCACGTACTGACCCCGCTGGGGACCCGGTCCGGGAGGGTCTACGGATCGAGGAACACCACGTCCTCCGAACGGGCGACCACCCGACCCGCCCCCTCTCCCAGCACGTCTTCCATTCGGTCCGAGCGCAGACCCCGCACCATCGAGAGCTCCTCCGAGGAAAGGCAGGCTATGGCCTTGGCGATACCGTTCACAAGGACCACGTCCCCTTTCCGGAAAGAGCCTTCCACGCCCGTGACCCCCCGAGGCAGCAGGGACCCGTTCCTTCGGAGCGCCTCCAGCGCTCCCTCGTCCACCAGGATTGAGCCCACGGGGCGGGGATGCTTGATCCACCGTTCCCGGTTCCGGAGCCTTCCCGGGGCGTCGAACAGGGTTCCTACAGGCCGGCCGGACAGAAGGCTCGACAGAATGCCCGGCGTCCGGCCCCGGGCCAGTACCACCCGGCAGCCGGCGTCCCGGGCTATACGAACCGCGGCCAGTTTCGTGCGCATCCCCCCGGTAGAAAACTCGGTTCCCCGGTCCCCGGCGGCCGCAAGTATGGAGGGTCCCAGTTCGTCAACGTAGGATATGCGCCGGGCTTCGGGATTTGTCCGGGGATTCGAATCATACAACGAGTCCACGTCGGAAAGGAGGATAAGCAGGTCCGCGTCGATCTTGCTGGCTACGAAGGCGGACAACTGGTCGTTGTCCCCGAAAGCGATCTCGGATGTGGATACCGAGTCGTTCTCGTTGAAAACCGGGAGAACCCGGAGCTGCAACAGGCTCTCCACGGTATTCCGGAGGTTCAGGTAGGCTTCCCGACGATCCCAGGCGTCCCGGGTAACCAGGAGCTGGGCCGTGACGATACCGTAGACGCGGAAGGCCTTCCGGTACTCCTCCATGAGGATGGGTTGGCCGATCGCGGCGCAGGCCTGGCGAACCTGGATGTCCCGGGGGCGACGGTCCATACCTAGGGCTCGGGCGCCCAGCCCCACAGCGCCGGATGTGACGAGCAGGAACTCCTTCCCCGTCCGCGACAAGTCGGAAAGTTCCGCAGCGGTCCGGTGGAGAAACTCCGCATCGATTGCGCCGGGCTCCCTGCGGCCCGGGCCCGGCCGGCCTTCGGACTCCCCGGGCTGGACGATGGTGTTGGTTCCGATCTTCACGACGATCCGGCGCGCCCTCGCAAGGGCGCCCCGAGCCGCCATCTCGGGATCTTGTTCCGAGGGAGGGGACGCGCGCCCCCGTGCCGGATTATCCGGTTCCATACAAGCCTCCAACCTCCTCCGGGAGATCCCGATGCTCGAACCTTCGGATCCCGTCGCAAAAGTCCGCCACCGTGTGGCCTTCTCCCTCCAGGAGCCATTTATAGGTCAGGATGCCTTCGACCCCCATGGGTCCCCGAGCATGGATCTTGCCGGTAGAGATGCCTACCTCGGCGCCCAGACCGTAGCGGTACCCGTCGGCGAATCGCGTACTGGCGTTCAGGAAGACCGACGACGAATCTACGAGGCCCAAGAACGTCCGGCCGGCTTCCCGGGATTCCGTGACGATGCAATCCGTGTGTCCGCTTCCGTACCGGTTGATGTGGTCCACAGCCGTTTCCAGGGAATCGACGATACGTACCGCCATGCGCAGGTCCAGGTATTCCACGGACCAATCGGAATCCGCCTTTACAGTCCTGCTGGGCCTCTCGCCCAGAATAGCTGCGCTTTCGGGGCAAAGCTCAAGGGCCACACCGCGGCGTTCCAGGGCCCCTACGACTTCCGGAAGTACCCGCGGAGCCGCATCCCGGTGAACCAACAGGACCTCCGCCGCATTACAAGCGGCGGGATACTGGGTCTTGCTGTCCACCACAACGCGAACGGCTTTATCCGTATCCGCATCCGCATGGAGATAGACATGGCAGACACCGTCCGCATGGCCCAGGACGGGAATCCTCGTGGAGTCCTTCACGGCAGAGACGAATTCCCGGGAACCCCGCGGTATTAGAAGATCAACCAGGGAGTCCAGAGCCAAAAGGCTGCGGACATCCTCCCGGGATTCCAGGGCGGCCAGCCAGCCTTTCGGCAGGCCCGCTTGGACCCCGGCATCCCCAAGGATCTCCACGAGTACCCGGTTCGTGTGCTCCGCCTCCCGCCCTCCCTTAACCAGAAGAGCATTCCCGCTCCGGACGGACAATCCGACCATCTGGATCAGCGCGTCCGGCCGGCTTTCGAAGATGAAAGCCAGGACGCCGATGGGACAGGTCACCCTTCGCAGGACAAGTCCCCGGTCCAGTCTACGGGCTTCCTGGACCCTTCCGAGAGGGTCTCGCTGCATTTCCAGGGTCGTCAGCATACACCGCGTTTCCGCTAGCTTCTCTTCGTCGAATCTGAGACGCTTCACAAGGGCGGACGACAGGCCCGCTTCTTCCGCCGCCTCGAGGTCTCTGCGGTTGGCTTCAACTATGCGGCCCCGGTGTTCCGCCAGCCCGGCCCCCATGGCACCTAGTGCTTTCCCGCGGGTTTCCGGCGAGAGTCCGGAGAGAACGCGAGCCGCCGCGGCGGCGATTTCAGCCTTTTCCTCGATCTTTCCGCGGACACCGGGTTTCCCCGACAACTTTAAAGGCGCTTTCACGGGCCCTCCTTTGTATATTTATATACTTTTGTTGTGTTTTTATGCAAGAATTGCGATTATATGCATGCTGTACTCGATATGATGATATAGTGACGTATTTTTATACTTTTACTGTGAATATAGTGGTAGATCGGACAAGCGGAGATCCCGAGTGGTGATACGAAGCTTGGGATGACCGGAAACCACAACCGAAAGGACCGTTCCAGCCCACCATTCGGAGGCCTAAGGCCTTTTAGCCGTTAAGCTAACAAGCTTCGGAACACTCGGCGCACTTTGCCGCCGATTCGGTCCGCGGCATCGCTGTATGCGGGGGAAACAAAGGCGCGCCCATCAATGTCCACGATGGGCGCGCCGACGCCGGCATAGGGGGATAGATTTCAACTGAGGCTTTTTCCAGACTCAGGGAGTTTTGAAAAACCCATCTTGAAATCCGCGATTGGGCGCAGCGGTTGCAACACAACCGCTGCGGGCAATCGCAAAGCCAATTTCAAATGTGACCGTCTTTTGAAATTGGCTCAATTCTTAAGGAAAGCTTCCTTGAACCCCAGGGATCGGACCCGAAGGAGGGCTACCCCGGTCTCATCCCGTCCCAGGGGCCCCACGAACAGCCGGTAAACCGGACCGGACCCCGCCTGTACCGTATCCACAGTCACCGGGAAGGTGTCCCGCAGGCGGGATACTGCGGCGTCCAGGGAGGGGGAAGACCGGTACGCGCCGATCTGTATGTAATACATTCCGGGAACGAGGCCTTCCGCGGGGGGAACGGATTCCGTCCTCCCGGCCGTGGGTTTCTCCGCGGAAGCGGCCGGTGCCGCTGATGTCGCGGGTTTCGCCGGGGCCGTCGAAACGGCCGGACCGGGAGCCGCCTCCGCTGCTGACTGGGGCGGACGAGGAGGGGTCGGTTCCAGACTCACTATAACCTGGGATTCTTCCGGGGCGGAGGGATCCACGGTGGAAGCCGGGCTAGGCCGCTTCGCCGCGGCTGCCGGGACCGGCTCCTCCAGAGCGACCTTCGGAGATCGTTCTGGTGCGGGGGCCTCTCCGAGCGCTCGGTCTAGGGCTTCGGGTTTCCCTGTCTCGTCCATTCGTATTTCGAGGTCCGCAAGCGCTACCTTAGGCGCAGTCTCCGCAGGCCAGGCTTCCCGGGTCAACGCCGTGTCCGGTAATTCGTCGGGAACCAATACCGGATCCGCCAGGGCGGTCTCGATGGGGATCGACGCGAGGGCGGGCCGGTTCAGTCCATGGACGACCGCCCGTTCTTCCGGGACATCCAGGGGTTTGGCAGACTCCGGAGTCGGAAGGAAGACGGCGACCGGAGCGGGTTCTATCGCTTCCAGGACCGGCCTGGACAAGAGTTCAGGCTGGACGACCGGAACCTCCAGGATCGGCGTTTTAGGGGTTTCTACCACCACGGCTGGCCCCTGAGGGGGCTCGTCCGGTTGTTCCAAAGCGCCATCCGGAGAATTGCTCCCGGATGGAGCGGTCCCGGCCCCGGGTTCCGGACTCGGCCCCTCCTGCGAACCTGTACCCTGTGCGACGGCACTCGGAACCGAGGCGGGTGCCTCCGACGCCTGGATTGGAGTCTCCGGTGCGGACTCTGCCGCCGGAGCAGACGCCGCGGCTTGAGGCTCCACGGGAGGTTCGGCGGCGGGCTCCGCGGTGGTCGTGGATACGCCGGAGCGCGCGGCAAGTAGGCTCGGGTTGAAATCGGGATCCCCGGCGGCACCCGGACCCGCGGGGACTGTCTGGGCGATGTTCCGGGGAGCGGAGACTCGGACCCTGGACAGGGCGCCGGGCTCCAGGGACAGAGCCTTGGCGGCCTCCGGCGACAGGAGAAGGAAGATCCCGGGGTTTTCCAGGCCCTTGGTGACGATCACGGTCACGGTTTTCCCGTTCTCCAGGTTCACGACCTCAACGGCGGTATTCCGCGGGAAGGAATTGCAGGCCGCATAATACCCGGATTCCGGGAACTCTCCGAACGCGCTCATCATGGCGCTTCCTTCCCAGGCGGAGGCCCCGAGGAAGGATGTTGCTGCAAAGGCGATGCAAAGGACCGGCATCCATCGTTTCATCATCACTCTCCCGCGGACATCATCCGCGTTCTTTTTTCAACGTCTTCGCCCAAAGATCCGCAAGACCGCGTCCGAGCCTTGACAGCCGCTCCGTGCGTTCATCGGTTGTCCCGGACTCGTACTGTTCCAACCGTTGGAACCCCTCCGCCAGGGCGCTTCCGTCCCGGACCCGGACGAGTCTCCACGCTAAGGCTTCCGGGTACCGGACCGGCGGGTCCGAGGGACGTACCGCGTACCGTATCCACACGAGGGCCAGGAAGTCCACGTACCCCTCCCGAGCCGACTGCAGGCCCAGGGCGGAGGATTGGAACTCCGGCCGGGCGATCCGCCCGATCGTCTCGTTGGTGGCTATGAACCCCGCGTAGAAAAGCTGATCCAGACATCCGCTCAACACGGCGTTCGAAAGCTCCGTGGCCTCGGCTCCAGCAGAATCCTCGAGAAGGGCCACGGAAAAGGTCTGCCCGGACAAGGGGACGGCCAGGCAGACGAATGCAAGTATTAGGGCCGCGATCGTTCGATCCACGAATATTCCTCTCCGATTTCCAATATCGGACTTCCGAGGCCGGGCTCTTACCCTTTTTTCCTCATTGAACGAGAGGTTCCCCCGTGCTATTGTGCGCACGAGGGAAGCGGAGGGGATGCAATATTACGCCGTTCAAGTCAAAACCCGAGGCGAGGACGAGTATGTCCGAAGGCTTCGGGCGAGCATGGCCGTCTCGGACGTCGAAATCCTCGTCCCGAAACGCACCGTAATCCTTCGGAAAGGCGGTATCAAGCGCCGGGGCAGCGCCACCATCTTCCCGGGCTACATTTTCCTGGGCGTGAACGAGGAGGTCAGCCCGGAGCTGCGCTGGCTCATCCGCAGGACTCCGGATTTCTATCGATTCCTGCCTTCGAACCAGGAACCCGTCCCCTTGAGCGGGAAGGACTTGGACTTGCTCACGCACTTCATATCCTCCGGGGAACGTGCCGATATCTCAAGGGTAACCTTCGACGAAAACGACCGGATCGTCGTGATGGAAGGACCCTTGAAAGGCCTTGAGGGCCTGATCGTGAAGGTGGACCGCCGCAAGGGCCGGGCCAAGGTTCGGCTGGACATGTGCCGGAACTCCTTCCTGATCGACCTGGCCTTTTCCGTCGTAGACCGCGCAGGGAAAGGACAAGCGAAACCCCATGGAGAATCGCGAGGAACATAGGATCTACGTGATCGGCGCGGGTTTCGCCGGTCAATCCATAGCCCGGGAAATCCAAGCCCGCGGAATCCTGGGCAGGGTCGTCGCCTTCCTGGACGACGATCCGGAAAAGATCGGACGCCGCCTTGCGGATGTGCCCGTCCTGGGTCCGATTCGGGACGTTGTGAATCTCCTCCGCCGGACTCCCGCGGACGAGGCCATCATCGCCATGCCCAGCGCGTCCCGGGATTACCTCCGGGAGCTCTACGGGCTGTTGAAGTCCGCGGGCTTCTCCCGGATCCGCATCCTTCCGGGGATCGCCCAGATCGTGGAGGGCGACGCGCACTTGATCCAGGCCCGGGAGATCGATCCCCAGGACCTGCTGGGGCGGGGCCCCGTGGTCATCGGTTTGGCGGAAAGCCTCTCGTACCTCCGGGACAAACGCGTTCTCGTGACGGGGGCCGGAGGATCCATCGGGTCCGAGCTGGCCCGCCAGCTCCTCTCCGCCCGGGTCCAGAGGCTCTACCTCTTCGGCCACGGCGAGAACTCCATCTACCAGATCGACAAGGAGCTCCGCCTCCTCCAGGCCGGCGGGGTCGGAGTGCGAACGGACATCGTCCCCGTCATCGGCGAACTCAAGGATCGGGCGTACACGGCCCACATCCTCAAGCGGCTCAAGGCGGACGTCATCTTCCACACCGCCGCCTACAAGCACGTCCCCATGATGGAGGAGAACCCGGTAGCCGCTGTGGAGAACAACGTGTTCGGGACCTGGAACCTTGTGGAAGCCGCGCGGGAAGCGGGATCCCACCGTTTCGTCCTGATATCCACGGACAAGGCCGTGGATCCCGTCTGCGTCTACGGAGCGTCCAAGCTGGTCTCGGAACGCATCGTGCGGGCCGCCCAAAAAAAGGCCGGGGCCGGACGGAGGTTCATGGTGGTTCGGTTCGGCAACGTCCTGGGTTCCCGGGGTTCCATCCTTCCGCTCTTCCAGCGGCAGATCGAAACGGGTGGACCCGTCACGGTCACGGATCCGGAGGCCCGCCGCTACTTCATGACCATCCCCGAAGCCTGTTCCCTGGTTTTGAAGACCGGCGGCGTCGGCGAGGGCGGCGAGTCCTACCTGCTGGATATGGGGGATCCGGTGCGCATCAAGGACCTGGCCGAACAGTTGATTCGGTTCTACGGGTTCGAGCCCGAACGAGACATACCTATCCGGTATATCGGCCTGCGCCCCGGCGAACGCAGGGAGGAGCGCCTGCACAGCGACCGGGAAACCCTGATCCCGACGACCTTTCCCCGGGTCAACCGCCTGGTCCTGGACGCCGAGGGCGATCTTCCGGTGGAAACCCTCCTGGAAGAACTCCGGCCGGTTTGCGTCCTCCTTGAGGGACGGGAAACGGAATACCGCAACCGCCGCCGGCTGCGCGAGATCCTAAGACGGTACATCCCGACCCTGGAGGCTCCGGACCATGAACCCGAGTACTGATTTTATCCCCTTCGCCCTCCCCTCCCTGGGGCCCGAGGAGGAGGAAGCCGTCCTGGCGGTGCTCCGATCCGGCTGGCTGACCACGGGCTCCGTAGCGCTCCAGTTCGAGCGGGAATTCGCGGCCTTCGTCGGGGCCGAGCACGCCCTGGCGGTCAATTCCGCGACGAGCGGACTTCACCTCGCCTTGGAAGCCCTGGGGGTCGGATCCGGGGACACGGTGGTGACGAGCCCCTACACATTCGCCTCCACCGCCGCCGTAGCCCGTCACCTGGGCGCGGAAGTGGCCTTCTGCGACGTGGTTCCCGGGGGCTACAACATGGATCCCCGGCGCCTCCAGGAAACGCTGGAAAAGACGCGGAACGTTCGGGCCGTCGTGCCGGTCCATGTCGGAGGGCTCCCTTGTTCCATGGAGGAAATCCTGGATCTGGCCCATAGGTTCGGATGCGCCGTCGTGGAAGACGCGGCCCACTCCTTTCCGTCCCGCCTTCCCCAAGGCTTCGCAGGGACCCTGGGGGACATCGGAGTCTTCTCCTTCTACGCCACCAAGACCATCACCACCAGCGAGGGAGGGATGGTGGTGACCTCGGATTCCCGCTTGGCCAAACGCATGTCCACCATGCGGATGCACGGGATCGATCGCCCTGTTTGGGATCGGTATACCTCGAAGACGGCGTCCTGGAGCTATTCCGTTGTGGAGGCGGGCTTCAAGTACAACCTACCGGACCTGTTGGCCGCCGTCGGCCGGGAACAGCTCAAGAAAGCAGACCGCTTCCTCGCGGAGAGACGCCAGATCGCCGGGATCTACGGCGAGGCGTTTAAGGACTTGCCCTTCGCCGAACCTCCCCCGGACGGACCCGGGCACGCCTGGCACCTCTATTCCCTGCGCCTGCGGTTGGATCGCCTCAAGGTCGGCAGGGACGAATTCGTGGACCGTCTGCGGCAAGCCGGAGTGGGAACCTCGGTGCACTTCATCCCTCTTCATATCATGCCGTATTGGTCGACCCGCTACGGTCTTTCGCCGGAGCAATTTCCGCAGGCCCTGGTATCGTTCCAACGGTCGGTGTCGTTGCCTATCTGGCAGGGAATGGGAGCGGACCGCGCCCGTGCCGTCGCCCGGACCGTCATCGAGACGGGCGCCGGACTCTCGGTCTAGGAGCCGCCGTGGCGCGGGATCGGAAGTCTCCCTTGAAGGCGGACCTCCCTCTTTCCGACATCCGCGAGGAGGGCATGGTTCACGTGGTCACCGTCCGCTCTCCCTCCTGCCGCGGACGGATTACAGCCGTCGAGGTGCCTCGCCTGCCCCGGGGATACCGAGCCCTGGGGGCCGGAGACATCCCCGGGGAGAATCAGCTTCCCATCCTGGGTACCGAGATCCCGATACTGGCCCGAGACCGGGTCTCCTATGTCGGCGAGCCGATCCTTCTCGTTGCGGGTCCCGACCCCGATGTCCTGGAACGCATCCGGCAGGAGGTTCGAGTCGTCGTTCTGGAGGAAGAGCCGATCCTGGAATGGGAATCCTTCTCCACCGAGCAGGTCCTGCTGGAAAGGACCGCGATCCTAGGAGACCCCGACAAGGCCTTCGAGACGGCCGCCGAGGTACTGGAGGCCCGGTTTCGGACGGAATCCCAGGAACATCTCTATCCCGAACCGCAGGGAGCGTTCGCGGCCTTCGAATACGACAAACTCGTCGTACGGTGCGCCACCCAATGGCCCTTCCATGTCCGCGCCTGCGTCCGCTCCGTCCTGGGCGTGAAGCCCCAGGAAGTGGTCGTCCGTCCGACCCCCCTGGGTGTTCCCATGGAGGGCAGGCTCTGGTACCCTTCGGTGCTGGCCTGCCATGCGGCCTTGGCCGCGGTCCTGTGCGGGAAACCCGCCCGTATCCTCTTAAGCCGGGACGAGGACTTCCGGTACACCCCGAAAAAGGCCCGCTCTCTGGTCGCCCTGAAGGCGGGCGTCGACTCCCAGGGGACGTTGTCGGTACTGGACGCGAAGGTTGTTCTAAACACCGGGGCTTACGCTCCCCTCGCCTCGGAACTCCTGGAGCAGGCCTGCCTGCACGCCGCAGGGTCCCTGGCGGTACCGAACCTACGGGTCCGGGGATACGCGGTTCGAACCCATACTCCTCCCTTGGGGGCCTTTTCCGGGATGGGAGCCGCCCATACTCTATTCGCCGTTGAAGCCTTCGCAAATCGCATAGCCCGGGACCGGCAGGAGGATCCTCTCGAATGGAGGAATCGGCACATCCTTCGGAAGGGTTCGGTATTGATCACCGGGGAACCTCTCCGGGATAGGACGAGCTTCGATGCGATCGGCCAGAGGCTCAAAGCCGCGAGCGATTTTCAACGGAAATACGGCAGCAACGAGCTCATCCGGAAACGAAGGTCCACATCCCGCAGCGAGGAAGCCCCCCGGGGAATCGGGATAGCCTTCGGCTACCAGGCCAACGGAGCTTCGCTTACATCCCTTTCTTCCGAGTCCTTCACCGTCGAGGCCACCCTGAACAAGGATCTCTCCCTTTCGATCTCCACCAGCGCGATCGCCGGGGACGAGGGGATCCGCGCGATCTGGCGATCCACCGCGGCCGGGATTCTCGGAATTCCCCTGGGCAGGATCGCCGTATCCGAAGTGGATACCGGGGATGTGCCCGATTCGGGGCCTTCCGTGTTATCCCGGAACGTCGCGGTGGTGAACAAGCTGATCGAACGGTGCTGCGTGACCATCCGGAGCCGGAGGTTCCGATCCCCCTTGCCCATTTCCGCCCGCTCGGTGCACCGACCCAGAAACCCCTTGCGGTGGGAGAAGGAATCGGTTAAGGGATATCCCTTCGAGTCGATTTCCTGCGGGGGTGCCGTGGTCGAACTGGAGATGGACCCCTGGAACAAGGAACCCCGCATCCTGGGCACGTGGCTGTGCGTGGACGGAGGACGTATCGCCTCCGAGCGGTTTGCTCGCAGCACCCTTTCCGCATCAACTCTGTCGGCCCTGGGGCAATGCTTTCGGGAGCGACTGCCCATCGAGGCGGGAGCGGTATCCGTGGACGGCTATCGGGAATACGGGCTTCTCTCCCTGGCGGAAGCTCCGACCATCGAAATCGAATTTCTTCCCTGGGACGAAACCGACCCGATCAAGGGAATCGGAGAGCTGCCCTTCCTATGCGTCCCCGCCGCCTTCGCCGCGGCGGCGGAGCAAGCCTCCGACCTGGCGATCGACCGGATTCCCTTTATCGGGGAGGAGTTCGTGACGGGAGAACTTGGGTGAAGGTGGATTTCATTCTAAACGGGGAAGACGTCTCCTGCCAGGCGGACGCCGGCGAACGACTGTCTCGTATCCTTAGGGACACCTTCTCCTTGCTGGGAGTCAAGGAAGACTGCAGGTCCGGCCACTGCGGACTCTGTCTGGTCACCTTGAACGGGCTTGCGGTCCCGGCCTGCCTGGTTCCCGCCTTTCGTGTCCGAGGCGCGGAGGTCGTCACGATCGAAGGGTTCAAACAGACGGAGGACTATGAGTATATTCGGAAAGGCTTCGAAAAAGCCGAGGCGGAACCCTGCGAGTTCTGCCGGGGAGCCGTCTTCCTCTCCACCGCCGCCCTCTTGGAGGAGCGTCCGCGCCCGGAGACCCCGGAGATACTGGAGAACCTTTCAGCCGTCTTCTGCCGCTGCCATGATCCGGAATCCCTGGTCCGAGGGGTCAAGTCCGCCGCGGAGCTGAGAGCCCGAAGGATGAATTTCCGTGCGAATCGATGAAGTGATCGTCCCGAGCACCCTGGGGGAAGCCCTGGCGGCGCTCAAGAGGAACCCGGACGCCCTCCTCTGCGCGGGGGGCACGGAGCTCTTTTCCGACGAGCCCGCGGACCAAGCGGGCAGACCCCGTATCCTGATCTCCCTCCATGGAGTGCCGGAGCTTCGGCACATCTCCCGTACGGACCACTATATCGAGGTCGGTTCCACGACAACCCTGGGGGAGCTTCTAGCCCTGAAAGCGGAATTCCTGCCGGGGACCCTCCGGACCGTGATTCGCCGGATCGGCACCTATGCCGTCCGTAACTTGGCCACCCTGGGCGGGAACCTGTCCGCGCCCGGGCGTTTCCGGGACTGTTTTCCGATCCTGGCCTGCATGGATGCCTTGGCGGAATACCGCCAGGGAGCCGCGTCCCGGTGGGTCAACCTGAACCGTCTGGTCGGCAACCGGGGAACGCCGCTTATTCCCAAGGGGGAGATACTCACGCGGATCCGGATACCCTTGACGGGGTGGGACCTCGGCATAGCCCACAAGCTGGGACTTCCACGGGCCAATTCCGGAAAAACAAGTCTGTTCGTAGCGCTCGCCCGAACGGACAAGAGGGTCCTGTCGGACATACGCCTCTTCTACATGAGCGACCGGGCCCTTAGAAGCCGGGAAATCGAAACATCCATCGCGGGGAAGAGAATCCCCCTTTCATCCCGGGATATGGAATCCGCTCTCGGGGCCTACGCTTCATACTGCGCGCGCATGGGAGTCCCGGAATCCTCGGTTCCCAGGTTCCTGGACCTGGTACGGCGAGCCTTCGCCCAGCTCAACGAGGGAGCGCCGGCATGACACCTCGGGGACGCCTCTTTCTCCTGCCCGCTCCCATCGGAGAGGGCGATCCACGGCATGTCCTTTCCCCGGAGGTCATCGAGACGTTCAGGAGCCTCCGACACTTCGTGGTCGAATCGGAACGATCCGCGGAACGCCTGCTTTCCCGCATCCTGGAACCGAGCGCCCTTGAAGGGATCGAGCTGGGGGTCCTGAACGAGCATACCGATCCCAGGACCGTTCCATACCTGCTGAAACCTGCCCTGGAAGGCAGGGACATGGGGATCCTTTCCGAAGCGGGCTGCCCCTGCGTCGCGGATCCGGGGGCCGACCTGGTCGCGGAAGCCCATCGCAGGGGGGTTCGAGTCCTAGCCCTTCCCGGCCCCTCCTCCATACTCCAGGCCTTGATGGCTTCCGGATTCTCCGGCCAGCGCTTCCACTTTTTAGGCTACCTTCCCGCCAAGCCCGAGGAACGCCGGGCGGCGCTCGCGCGTCTGGACCGGGAAGCGGCCCGCGACGGAGGGACTCGCATCTTCATAGAGACCCCCTATCGGAACAACGCCGTATTGACCGACGCTTTGGAGGCGCTGCACCCGGATACCCGATTTTGCGCGGCCCTGGGACTGGGTGGAAGCGCGGAACATGTATACTCCATGGATATACGCGCCTGGCGTTCCGCGGGCATCCGCCTGGGAAAGGAGCCCGCCGTCTTCCTGCTGGCCCCGAAGGCGGATAGGCGCACCCTCACGGGGCGGCCCTCCGATGCGGCCGCCCCCACGCCGGCATACCGGGAAACTTCACAGAAAAGCGGCAGAAGGGGATCCCTCCGAGCCTCCCGCGGCGATTCCCGTCGGCCAAAGGAAACTCCGGGTGCTTGACGCGGACACAGGTTCCGATACAATGGACGGGGTATGGTAAAAAACGAAAAAGCGGACGTCTCCGAAACCTACGCGGATTCCGTCGTTTCCTTAACCCCCTTCGCGTTGAAGAAACTGGGGATCGTCTCCAACCAGACCCTCCTAAAAGTCGATACCTATAATTTAGTCTGCATTCCCTATCGGTTGTCCATGAAGGGTGCGGTCCTCCTGGGTTCCTTTTCCCGGGACGAGATCGTGTTTTTCCAGAGGTTCAAGGGTTCATTGGCCGGCCTCAACATCGTGATACAACCCGGGGATTCCCCGGCTCCGCGGAAGATTTTCTGCCGCTGCGCCCTGGTGCAGTTCCTTCCCATGAAGGGCCGGGAATCCGTCGGCCTCATATCCGTGGAGTTCCGGCCCTGTCCGCCGGATCTGCAAAATTTGATCGGAAGCTACATGATGCTCATGGACCGCCTCCGGGCGGATTACCGGGAGCTGGCGGGCAAGACGATTCCCATGAATCCCGATACCGCGAAGATCCTGGGGTTCAACAACTACGCGACCCTCAGCTCCGGCACGGTCCTCACCAAGCTAGCCCTCTTCACCCTGGGAGCGGACCGGCTCGTCTTTCTCGCGCCCATGCAGGCCCCGGATTTTCAGACGGGGCAGAACGTCAACCTCCGCCTCTTTTTCCAGAAGTACCAGTTCAACGTGGCCGGCAGGATAACCGATGCGGTCCGCCTGCCCACGGGAGTCCAAAAGGGAACGGTGGAGCTCGAATTCTCCCCGGAACTGGTGGATTTGCTGGATACGTACTACCTGGAAGCGAAACTGGGGGCCCGAGTCCCGAAACGGCCTACGTGAACCGGTCATCGAGCTGAATTCCAAGCGCGGTCCGGGAGGCGTCCTGTGAGTCCCCACTCGGGTTTCGGACGGGTTTCGACGGGCTCCTAGAGGATCAGCATCGCGTCCCCGTAGCTGAAAAACCGGTAACGCAGACGGATCGCTTCCTCGTAGGCCTTCAGGATCAGATCCCTTCCTGCGAAGGCGGAAACGAGCATGAGCAGGGTGGACTCGGGGGTGTGGAAATTGGTGAACAGGGCGTCCACCGCCTGGAAGGTTCGCCCCGGGTAGAGAAAAATGTTGGTCGATCCCGTTCCGGCCCTCAGGGCACCGTCCCTCCAGGCGCTTTCCAAGGTCCGGACGCTTGTCGTCCCAACGGCCACGACAGGCCGACCTTCACCTCGGGCGCGGTTCACGGCCTCGGCAGCCGCTTCGGGCACGCAGTACTCTTCCTCGTGCATGACATGGTCTTCCACCTGCTTCGATCGGACGGGCAAAAAGGTACCCAACCCCACATGCAGGGTGACATGGACGGTCTCGATTCCCGCAGCCGGGAGGGACGCGAGGAGCTCTTCGGTAAAATGCAGGCCCGCGGTAGGGGCCGCGACGGAACCCACGGTCCGGGAATACACGGTCTGGTAGCGTTCCTCGTCGAAATCGTCGTCCTGCCTGCGGATATACGGAGGCAGGGGCATGTGTCCCCATCGGTCCAGGTACTCGTCGTCGATGGGCCGATCGAGTTCAAGGACCCTGAGGTCGGACTCGGTTCCGACGATACGGCCTTCCAGTCCCTCCGGGAAGGAGTACCGCTTTCCGGGAACCTGTTTGCGGGCTTTGGTCGTCATGACCAGCCATGTCTGCTCTCCCAGGCGTCGCAGGAGCAGGAACTCCACCCGCCCCTTCGTCTCGGACTCGGCGAACAAGCGGGCCTTCCGGACCTTGGAGTCGTTGAAGACCAGGAGGGCTCTCGGGGGCAGATGGCGCACCAGTTCGCGAACCGAGGAATGAGTGAAGGATCCCGTCTTCCGATCCAAAACAAAGAGCCGGGACGCGCCTCGTTCCCCGGACGGGCGCTGGGCGATCAAGTCCTCGGGGAGCTCAAAATAGAAGTCGCTCGTCCGCATGTCCGGTTCGGTATCCCAGGTGTTCGTAGGCGAGAGGGGCGGCCACCCGTCCCCGAGGGGTCCGTTGTAGGAAACCTGCCTGTATGAGGTAGGGCTCGCAATAGTCCTCAAGGGTCTCCACCGACTCTCCCACGGAGATCGCCAAGGTTTCCGCCCCCACGGGGCCTCCGCCGTATTTTTCGATGACCGAGCGAAGGATCTCCCGGTCGTGGCGCTCCAAGCCGTACCGGTCGACCTCCAGACGCTCCAGGCCTTCCCGGACAACATCCTCGGTCACCCGTCCCTCCCCGAAGACCTGGGCGAAATCCCTCATCCTCCGGAGCAGGCGGTTCGCGACCCGGGGAGTGCCCCGGCTGGACGCGGCCAGGAGCTCCGCGGCCCCGGTGGACAGCTCCACCCCGAGGATGGAAGCGGAGCGGTTCAGGATCAAGATGATCTCCCGGGGCTCGTAGAACCCGAACCGCAGGGAGATGCCGAAACGGCTGACCAGGGGGCTGGAGACCATCCCCGCCTTGGTGGTCGCGCCTACCAGGGTGAAGGGCGGCAGGGGGATGCGCACGGTGCGCGCCGAGGGGCCTTGGCCGATGATCCAGTCCAGCTCGTAGTCCTCCATGGCTATGTAGAGCATCTCCTCGATGGCGGGCTTCAGGCGGTGTATTTCGTCAATAAAGAACACCGTTCGCTCCGAAACGGTGGTCAGGATCCCCGCCAAGTCCTTGGGCTTTTCCAGGGCGGGAGCGCTGGTCACCTTGAAGTCCACCCCGAGCTCCCGGCTTACGATCCCGGCGAGGGTGGTCTTCCCGAGCCCCGGAGGCCCCAGCAGGAAGACGTGGTCCAGGGGCTCCCCCCGCTCCCGGGCGGCTCGGATGAAGACGGACAGGTTCTCTTTTATACGTTCCTGGCCCAGGAATTCCGAAAGACGCTGGGGGCGGAGCACCGTTTCCCGTTCGTCCTCCGTTCCCACAAGCCCCGGATCCAGGATGCCCCGGGAAGGAGCGGGGGTCTCTAGGGCGTCCGATGACAGGGCGTCGGATCCCGCGGCGCGGACAGGCCCGTCATCGGCTCCCGGCGCCGCGGATCCCGGGGCGAGTCCGGATGTACGGGCGTCCCCTCCCCTCACGATGAAAGCTCCCGGATCGCCCGACGGAAGAGTTCCTGCTCCGCCTCAGGCCCCGTGGAGTCCCCGAGTTCGCCCGCCAGCCGCGAGATGGCCTCATCCGCTCGCTTCCGGTCGTACCCCATGTCCGCCAAGGCTTGTGCCACGTCGGCCCAGGGACCTCTCGAGGACAGGGGAGCCGTTCCGGGTAGTTTCCCCTTGAGGGCGAAGACCAGCTTTTGGGCGGTCTTGGCCCCCAGGCCCGGAACCTGCTGAAGCCGGGCCAGGTTTTCTGAATCCAGGGCGGCTTCGAGGTCGTCCGGGGATATCCCGGAAAGGATCTTGACCGCCTGCCGGGGGCCGATCCCCTCGACCTTCAGGAGCTCCTGGAAGAGTCCCCGCTCCCGTTCCGTCGGGAACCCGAACAAGCGCATCTGATCCTCCCTGTGCAGGAGGTGGATATAGACCCGGGTCGTCGCGCCCGGGCTTCCGAACTCGTCTATGGATCGGGCGGGCACGGAGAACTCCCATTCCAGACCGTTGTTCTCCACCCGTAGGGTATCGAACCGTTTTTCCGTGATGGTTCCGCGAAGGGAATTGAACATGCGCCGAGTATACCCCGACGGGTTCTCGGCTTCAACCTGGATCGGTTGCCGGGATCCGCTCGGGGAACCATCGGTTATGGGCGTGGCAAACCGCCGCGGCCAGGGCGTCCGCGGCATGATCGGGGCGAGGGACTTCCGGAAGCCTCAGGAACATGCGAACGAACTCCTGCACCTGGGTCTTATCCGCCCTCCCCTGCCCTACCAGGGATTGCTTGATCGCGCCGGGGCCGTACTCGACAACCGCCAAGCCCGCCAGGCGGCAGGTCAGCCTGAGAACCCCCTTGGCTTCCGAGACGGACAGGGCGCTTGTGACGTTTTTGGCGAAGTACAGGGCTTCCATGGCCACTTCCGCGGGCCCGTAGAGGTCCAGGATCCCGCGAACTCTCTCGTAGATGTCCAGCAGGCGGTTTTCCAGGGGATCCGAGGCGGACGTGGCGATGCAGCCGTGGGCTATGTACAGGATTCCGCCGGGATCCGCGTCCAGGACGCCCCAGCCCGTGGAGGCGAGCCCGGGGTCCAGGCCGAGTATACGAACCGTCCCTCCCGGAGGCGTGGCCTGCGGGAGGGTTCGGCGCGGAGCGCCCGGATCACTCCTCGGCGTCTTCGGGTATATTCGCGTTGTGGTAGACGTTCTGGACGTCGTCGCACTCCTCGAGCTTCTCGATGAGTTTGTTGATCTTGCCGCCCGCTTCCTTGTCCACATCGATGTAGCTCTCGGGGATCATGGAGACCTCGGCGCCGTCGGTTTCCATCTGTTTGGCGATCACTGCGTTGTAGACCGTTTCGAAGGCCTCGGGGGCGGTATATATCACGATCTCTCCGTCCTCGTTCTGGATATCGTCCGCGCCGGCCTCCAGGGCCACCTCCATGACCGCGTCCTCGCTGTACTTTTCCCCGTCCAGGGATATAACCCCCTTGCGGTTGAACAGCCGGAGCACCGCGTTGGAGGTGGCCAGGGAGCCTCCCGCCCGGGTCAGGATGTTTCGGACTTCCGCGGCGGCGCGGTTCTTGTTGTCCGTCAAGACTTCGATCAGGATAGCGACCCCGCCGGGCGCATAGGCTTCATACACCAGCTCCTCATAATTGACGCCCTCCAGTTCTCCGGTGCCCTTCTTTATGGCCCGATCGATGTTGTCCTTGGGCATGTTGGCGGCCCGGGCCTTGAGAACGGCGGTGCGAAGCCGGGGGTTGCCCTCGGGATCTCCGCCGCCCATCCGGGCCGCTATGGAAATCTCCTTGATCAGCTTGGTGAACATCTGACCGCGTTTCGCGTCCGCGGCGCCCTTCTTGTGTTTGATCGTCGCCCATTTGCTATGGCCGGACATACTGGCTCCTTTATACGAATGGAATATCAGCCGCCTTCGAGGCCGGATCAAACCGGCCGGGCCGAATTGGACGGGTACCCGACGGGCTCCCGGGCAATACCTGCGGTTGTTCTGCTATCGCGGGAGCGGCGGAGGGTGAAGTCTCCGGTAAAACCATATCATATAATGTAAAATGATGTCAATAAATGCGGAAGTCCGACATTTTCGGAAAGAACGGGCGGTATCGTTCGGTTCCATACTGCCCGGGGGGTTCAGGGTCGTATCCGTCGGGCCGAAGGGGGCGCTCAAGGGGGCGCGGGCACGCGTCAAAGGGAACCTTCGCGAAAGTCCCGATCCGGCATCATCCCCGCGCCCCGTGCACGCTCGAGAGGCCTACCGGGCGCGCTTGATCTCGATTCGTCCCTTCTGCATGCCCTGCTTGAGAATCTGCATGCGAAGGTCGTCGAACCAGGCGAAGTCGAAGGGGGATTTCTCGCGCACCGTGTACTTCACGGCCGCATCCAAGTCGTCCTTGCAGGACTCGCACATGCTGATATGGGCGAAGTCGAAAAAAGAGATCTCGGGAACGGGGTTGTGGACTTCCTTCTTGCAAACGTCACAGTAGATGTGTTCCATCCTGGCATCTCCTTGTGTGCACCCCGGGTCCGCGCTCCGCGGGCTCCGTATACCATGAAAATCCGGTGCCGTTGGGCACCTGCTTTCAGGGAACCAGTTTATATGATAGCGTGACGGTTGTCGAGAGTCGACGGAAAAAACAAGGAGGCCGGGTGGAATCCTACAGCTTTGTAGTGGATGGGGCGGCCTATCATCCCGGAAAGCCGCTGGTCATAGCGGAAATCGGAACCGGCCACGGCGGGGACCTGGAAAAGGCTTCCGAGCTTCTCCACGCGGCCCGGGAATCCGGCGCCGGCTGCGCCAAGTTCCAACATGTCTACGCCCGGGAGATCATACACCCCCGGACCGGATCGGTCCCCCTGCCCGGGGGCCCGGTGCCACTGTTCGACCGATTCCGAGCCCTGGAGACCGGCCCGGAATTTTTCGAGAAGCTCAAGGAAGAGGCGGAGTCCCTCGGGCTTCTGTTCCTCTGCACGCCCTTCGGAGTGCGCAGCGCCCGGGAACTCGTGGGCATCGGAGTCCGGGTCCTCAAGGTCGCCAGCCCTGAACTGAACCACCTGGAACTCCTGGACGAGGTCGCCCGAACGAACCTCCCGATCATCCTATCCTCCGGAGTCTCGACCCTGGGGGACATCGAGCGCGCGGTAGACCGGATCCGCCGGGAGGAGGGAACCGCCCCCTCCCGGGCCCTGCTTCACTGCGTGACCGCCTACCCCGCGCCGGAGGAAGACTACAACCTGCGGGTCCTGGGGCCGCTCTCGGCTCTTCTAGGTCTGGCCGTGGGGGTTTCCGACCACTCCCGGGATCCCGTCCTGGTTCCGACCCTCGCGGTCTGCTCCGGGGCCTCCATCGTGGAAAAGCACATCTGCCTTTGCCGATCGGATTCCGGTCTGGATGACCCCATCGCCCTCACCCCCGGGGAATTCCGCAAAATGGCCGATGCCGTTTCAGCCGCGGCCGCAGACCCCCGATCCGCCCGGGAGGCCCTGGAACTGGAGTACGGCCCGGCCCGGGTTGAGGCTGTCCTGGGGGACGGGAGGAAGCGCCTCGCGCCCAGCGAGAGGTCGAACTACGGCCGCACGAACCGGAGCCTCCACGCCCTCGGGCCCATCCCCAGGGGGGCCGCCTTCTCCCGGGAAAACGTCGCGGCCCTTCGAACCGAAAAGGTCCTGCGCCCCGGCCTGGCCCCGGAGTTCCTGGACGTCCTTTCGGGTCGCCGGGCCGCCCGGGACATACCGGAGGGAGAAGGCATCGAGTGGGGGGATGTGGGTGGACAGTGGACAGAGGACAGTGGACGGGAGGAATGTCGATAGCTTCGGACTATGGATGCCCGGAAATGAATTTTGTTTCCTTCAGTCCACTGTTCACCGTCTACCGTTCACTTTAAATGCACCACCGTCTTTCCGAAGCCGCCCTCCTCGGGGCGGGCGAAGTAGTAGTCCCCCACGGCGGGGTGGTTTTTCAAGAGCTCGTGGATGCCTCGGCCCAGGATCCCCTCCCCGGTGCCGTGAATGATGGAGAAGAGGTTCAGGGAGGCCAGGGCAGCTGCCTCCAGTTGATCCTCCACGGCCTTCAGGGCCTCCGCCAGGCGGTAGCCCCGAAGATCCAGCTCGAATACGGCCCGGGAACCTCTGCCTATACCGGGGTCCACCACGACCTTGGGTTGCCGCTCCGATTCCTCCCGGCAGGCGGCCAGATCCTCCTCGGGCACGGTCAGGCGCAGGGAACCGACCTCGGCCAGCCAAAAGCCCTTCTTGGCCTTTCGTATGAGACGCCCCCGCTGGCGCGCGGGGCCGATCAAGACCGGAGACCCCTCCCGGAACCCCGCCTCTCGGGCCTCCGACGCGTCGCCGGAAGTCCCCCGGGCCGCCGCTCGTCTCCCTTCCTCGTAGCGTTCCTCCTGGGCCCGGACCTCGGCTTCCAGGCCCCCCAGGAATTCCTTTACCGCCTTGGTCTTCTCCGCGGTCAGCTCGCCCTCCCGGATCTCCCGCACGAGGTTCTCAAGGCCCTTCCGGCTATCCGCCAGCAGGCGCTTGAGCTCCCCGATGCCCTGCTCCCGGAGCTCCGCTTCCCGCTGCCTCAACTGGAGGGAGCGGAGGTCCGCCTTGCGCTGCTCCTCCTTCGCGGCCCGTATCCTGCGCCGCTGTTCCTCCTCCAGTCCTTCCAGCTCCCGGCGCTTTTCCGAGAGCCCCTGGATCATGGCGGCCACATCGGTCCGCTCCTCGGCCAGGTAGTTCCGGGCCCCCGCCACGATCGCCTCCGGAAGGCCGTTCCGTGCGGCCACCTCCAGGGCGCGGCTCTCCCCGGGGATTCCCATGATTATCCGGTAGGTCGGGGATAGTGTGGTCTTGTCGAACTCCGCGGAGGCGTTCAGAACCCCCGGACGGGTGTACCCGTAGTTCTTCAGGATCCCGTGATGGGTGGTAACGATGGTCAGGCAGCCTGTTTCTATGAAATGATCCAGCAGGGACATGGCGATGGCGCAGCCCTCCTCCGGATCCGTGCCGCTGCCCAGCTCGTCCAGGAGCACCAGGCTTCGGGCGGTCGCGGACCGGACAATGCCGGCGACGGCCTTCATGTGCCCGGAAAAGGTGGACAGGGACTGGTCGATGGACTGCTCGTCCCCGATGTCCGCATACACCCCGTCCAGGACCGGAAGGCAGGTCCCCTCGTCCGCGGGAACCGCCAGGCCGAACTGGTTCATGAGGCACAGCAGCCCGACGGTCTTGAGGCTGACCGTCTTGCCCCCTGTGTTCGGTCCCGTGATCACCAGGGTCCGGACACCCTCGGGTATCTCCAGGTCGATGGGCACCGCCTTGGAACCCAGCATGGGATGCCGCGCCTTTTTCAGGCTAAGAGCTTGTGAACCGGGAAGGGCGAAGACGCCCCGGGAGAGGCGGGAATACCGCGCCCGGGCCCAAAGAGCGTCGAAGGCCGAACAGGCCTCCCGCGCGGCCAGAATATCCTCCAGCCGAAGGGCCACCCGGGCTGTGGTTTCCTTGAGGATCCGGAAGACTTCCTGGCGGTATTTGGCCTCGGCCTCCACGAGCTCGTTGTTCTTGCGGACCAGGGCTTCGGGCTCGATAAAGACCGTGCGTCCCGTGTCGGACACTTCGTGGACGATGCCGCGGATCTTCGCCTTGAAGTTCGCCCTCACGGCCAGTACCGTGCGGCCGTCCCGCTGGGTCGGAAGGTCGGACTGGAGCATGGAGCGGAGCTCTCCGTCCTGGAAAAAGGACGCGGTGATCCTCTCGATCTCGGAATTGACCCTACGTATCCGGGACTGGGCGTCCCGCAGCTCCGGCAAGTCCGCCAGGGTTCCGTCCCGGGCCAGGACGCGGAAAACGACGCGGGGGATCTCTGCCAGATCCGGTGCCGCGGAGACCTCCTCCGACAGGGCCGGGTGTTCCGCCTTGGAGAGGAATTCCTTGAGCTCGCCGTAGGCCTCGGCCCAGAGGGCCAGGGCGTAGAGCTCCTCCTGCTCCAGGCAGGTCCCCTCCTTGGACAGGACCGGAAGGAACCCGCCAATGGGGGGAAAGGCGCCGCCCGGAAGGGCAAGTCCCTCCTCGAACAAGGCGCAGACAGCGCGGCACCGGGCCTTCGTGTCTTCCACCCGCTTCGGATCCGGGTCGGGCAGGGCCTCCCGGACGGAGGTCCGGCCTTCCTCGGAGCGGCAGTATGCGGCGACGTCCTCCCGGACGCGGTGGAAGTCGAGTAGCTCGAGGGTGCGCTCACTCATCGTCATCAAGATAGTCCCTCCGGGGTTTTCCCGGTTTCCGGGCGTATTCCACGGTCTGGTCCAGTTCCGCCCGCACGCGCAGGTAGCTTTCGTAGCGATCCGGATGGACCAGACCTTCCTCCACGCCCCCGCGGACCCTGCAACCCGGCTC
>Ga0067045_1028815_pt1 | contig 27117 bp, 31 predicted proteins | sample TerdegcTABiofilm_FD_59184 | JGI IMG/M metagenome (GOLD analysis project Ga0067045, IMG submission 59184) | Combined Assembly of (Gp0054472, Gp0054536) Wastewater bioreactor microbial communities from Singapore -Terephthalate degrading... | reverse complement strand
CTACGAACTACGAACTTTAATCTAGCACCTGCAATCTGTGATCTGTATAATCAAGCCTGACCCACACGCATCTGCACATCTCAATATCTCGATGGAATATTTGCGATCAGCGTTTGTATCCCCGGCTTCAATTCCAAGATAGTCCTCAATTTTCCGAACTATTTCCTCGGTGCTTTTTACGTAGCAAGTGGTTTCTTTGCACGCCCCAATGCAGTACTCTCCCTTGGGTTTCTCGGAGAATAGGGAATAATATGAAATCACACTGTTGACCTCGCTAACAGGAAGTTCAAACCTTTCTGCAACATATTCCTGTACCCAGCGTGGAAGACAGCCCAGGATTTTTTGTGCTTCATGCAGTGCCGGTATCAGCCCGCCGGGAATCATGGCGTATTTTTCTACTATATCTTTTACCTGCGTTACTTCCTCACTGCATAATTTCTTTTCAAAGGCCGCAACTGCATCTCCCATGCCTATACCTCCTCCTGTTTAATGTAAGGGGACACACCGCTGAGTTAAGGTATGGGGACACACCTCCTTTTTGGAGTCTGACCCCGAGGAGGGAGGAATGTCCCCGATGTATTCCTTGCTGCGGAATGTCCCCTTCTGATTAGGTAAGGGGACACACCTTGTGCTAGTTGATATATATCGCAGGATTTATGCCAACCAGCTGCATATTCTACATCAAAACCCTTACCGCCTTGGGATGGGCGGGTTTAAAAATCGTTGAAGAAAAACATTTAAGAGAGTCTTTTACAAGTTCTTTATTCAGCAGCAATGCACAGCCGCATTGAATGTGAAATAATTGTTTATTCAAAATCTGATATAAGCAGACAATGCAGCAAAGCATTAATAATGCTATTCTGCATTGTTTGTGTATTTATTCCGTAATTTTTAAAACCAACCTTCCCTTTTTTTTCTAACCGGTAAACAATTTTAATGATCATTAATATTATGCAGTGAAAAGGTGGAAGGAGGTAAGCAGATGAACAACTACCGCGGTGATAGTTACGGATATAATCCAAGCCATATGTACGCAACCCAGAGCGATATGGACGACACTTATATGATGCAGATGTACCCTGAAGCATGCCTTGTGATTCACAGGCATGCGGAACAGGAATGCATCAGGAGGGAAGCGATGGGGCACCTTCCTTACACAGCCTATCCCTCGAGGGCAGTGCTTGATGAAATGATAGAAGAAGTATACAAAAAATGCAAGACTGAGCTATACAAAGAAAAAAAGGAGTATAAGGAGCATGAAGACCGCCAACCCTTCTACTTTGGTGGTGACGGCATATTCAGGGACCTTGTCGCAATAATTCTTCTAGGTGAACTGTTTAGAAGGAGAAGGCTGTTCAGAAGAAGATTCTTTCTTGGCATCTAGTGTCTCCGATATAAAACAGCTTCCGATGCGCGTCGGAAGCTGTTTTATATCGGAGACATTCCTTTTACGTAGTTGCCAGAGTGCAGTTTCCAGTTGCCAGTGACTCGAGATTAGTGCTAGCACCTAGGACCTAGCACCTGTGATCTGTGATCTACGAACTACCGAAACCAATCCTTAAAACACCGCTTTCCTTGATTACAAAACCTTCAAGCCCGAGGTAGGAAGACATTTTTACTATCCGTTCACTTATTTCCTTCCGTTTGACTTCGTCAGGCGCCTGAGGCCGGCAGTCCGTAATCACCAGCGGTGTTAATTCAAGGTATTGTATCCCGTTTTTGTGCAGTCCTATTTTAGCTATTGCCGTCTCACGGGCCCTTGGAATGCTCTGGTCAAAAGTCCAAACTGTGATTGTTTGCAAGGTTTAGCACATTGAAGCCCGCCCTTTTCACCGATGAAAGGGCTGCCGGTGAAAACCTGAAGGTGTAAACTTTCGGAAGCGGGTATCCCCTGTATGATACCGGTCCTTCAAGATTCCCTATAACAATATCGCCCTTCAGCATCCCCCTGACCTTTTCAAAGGGATAGCCGGCGTTCTCCCTTTCAATATACTGCAAAACGCCCCGGTCAAGCAGAATATCTGCTACCGCCGTTACGGTCACTCTATTATGCAGTTTATACACCGGAATGACCGCGCCTATCAGTACTATTATCAGTAAGAGTTTCTTAAGCATAATATCCCCCGCTTACACCGCGCTCCTGTTACCATGCCTCAAACGTTCATAATAGCAGGTTGACATCATTGGCTTCGCCGAAACTGCGCTAGCAGCCTGAATGGTAGTACTCCTTGGGCATTGGTATATCCTGCTTTTCCTCGGCCATGAAGCTGTTGGTCCATTCGGGCTGCGGTGGATTTTTGCCTTCCTTTATCATTTCCTGCCACTTTTCGTCGGTCAGCCTGTCGGAAATCGGGTGTATGAATTCATGATAGGTAAACATCGCGCCTCTGGTCAGATATAGCTTACCTCCGATGGGAACCACGACGAAAATCTCGGCGGCAGGCCCCACACCCACTTCCAGGGTATAACCCAGGGAAGTATGCACATCTGCGACTACCGCCATATTCCTGTCGGTTTCCGAACTGATTTCCCACCACCGGCCCACTTCACCGTCGCTGGCGATGGATGCAGAGATGTACTCAAGTTCAGCTCCAAATATTTTTATCTTGTCGTATTCATGCCTTGTCAGCTCCTCGTTCGCCAGTTCCTTAACGGAACAATCTCTAAGGAACTGCAGCATATCCCTGAAATAATCAAACCGTGAAGCCAGTTCCCCGTCAATCAACCCACGGGCTCTAAGGTTTTCTTTAGAATACTCGGTCAGCCATAGGAGCCTGGAGTAGAACTCCACATTCGGCTCAACGTATCCCTTAGGTGGTTCCGGGGGCTCTTCTCCACCTCCACACTCGGCTCCGCTCGCCTTCCCGTAAAGGATTGTATCGTGCCGGAGCTCCGCCCAGCTGCCGCTGGCAGAATTAAGGCTCTTGTCCAGCCAGGCGTCATTCTGCATAAAGAAAGGGTAACCACCGCCCGGTTTATCCACTAGCGGTTTAAGGGACCACAACCATCCGTAATACAGGTTGGACTGCCAGGTGGATAGGGACAACCCGTTGAACTCATCCTTCATCTCCTGCATTTTCTTTGTATAGTCGGACCACTTCTGGTCTTCATGGTAGTGGTTGATGAGAATATCATAGGCCCTATCCGAGCCCAGGACGCTCATAACATCCAGGGACTTGGGAAAAGGTCTGCCGTAATCGGGCAGATTCTCGTTGAAGTATGTCAGTTCCTGTAGAACCCTGGAATCCGCAATATACCTCTGCCCCATGAACCGAAACTGCCTTCCTCCCGGTATACCGACAAGGGCCTGTTTGATCATTGGTTCAGGGAGCTTCCTTGACTCTTCAAGTACTTTCTGGAGGTTTTCCTCTTTTCCAAAATCGTTCACGTTGACCTTGTCACCGAATACGGCCTTCATGAGTTCCAGGTACTGCCGGGGCACCAGGTCGTCGGCAGCTCCCACATAGAAAGCTGTCGGGCTATATATCCTGTCCCATTCTTCCATCAATGTTTCATCCGAGAACAGGCTTTTTGTGATAAGCAGAGCCTGTATGATCTGCTCGTCCATTCTTACCATGACGTCCCCTATTTTCATTTCAAAGGGGAAAGGCACCTGGCCGTACCACATCATCGCCTTGAAAAACCTGCCGAAGTCCTCGCTTCTCGTGTAGTGCCCCCTGACAATGAACTGGGTATAATCAAGCTGGTAGGGAAATATCGCTGAGTTTTCCCTTCCATTGTGTTCGTTTATCCTGACAAGCTCTTTTTCTGCCAACGCTGCAGCCTCTTCGGGCACTCCGTCCGGGACTTCAATTCCCAGCAGCCTTGCCGCCACCGTAAAGTAAGCAACGTTTTTGAACGCCGCATCCTTGACCTTTTGATCTTCGGCGTATTTATTGAGTTTCATGCTCTCTTCAAGCATGCCGGCGGTCAGCTTTTCAACAGAGAAAAGAAGCCATTCCTTTTCTACCTTCCGCAGCGTATAGTCATAAAAGATATGATAAAGGTGCATCACCGTATCGGTGGTGATAAAGCTGGGCAGGTTCTTATAATCGTTATTCTCGTATATATAGAACAGCTGTTCCTCCGAAGTCAGCGCACCGAAGAAACCGTTTCGGGCAAGCAGGTCCTTCTGCCTCTGGGAAAACTCCCCAAACTGCTCCAGGTTGGCGATGTTTGACAGGTCGGGGCTGACCGAATACCCCGGCACCCTGGCGTCCACTTTGGGTGCATGGTACTTCACGTCCACGCTGGCAAAAACTTTCTCGGGTTGAATGGCGGAGAGGTCTATTACTAGAACATCCTCCCCACTCCCGTGACCAGCCAGCATTTCCTGTCCGCCGTCCTGACTCCCATCACTGGGCTCCGGCGCCTTTGGCGTACAGGACGCAAGGATGAGCGCAGTGATAATTAAAACCACGATTGGAATTCTCTTCATTATCGATGCCCCCTCATAGATTTGATACGCTGATACTGCCCTTCTCCAGATAAAACAACCGCCCTCCGGCTCCATCGAACCGTAAGGCGTCTATGCCTTCTATGCTATGTACTGCCTCCAGTTTGCCATCCTTATAGCTAAATATCCTTATACCGCAGCTGCCGCCGTCCCGGTATCGCACCAGCACGCCCCGCCCTTCGGCTATTCCGGCATCCACTGCCCTGATGCCTTCATAGGCTTGTGCAGGCACGCCCTCCGCCAGGCCCTGGAAGCCGAAACCCGTCCAGCCGTAGCATTGGACTATGTTTTGTCCGTCCTTCAGGACCTCCACGGCAATAATTTCATCCTTTCCGTCGCCGTCAAGGTCCCCGAAAACGTACTCGGTAAAGGGCCTGGAGAGCCGTGATCCCAGCCATCTGGGCCTCAATCCCTCGCCGTCCCAGCAGTATATAAAGGGTCTCTTAGCCATAACAGGGTGGAGCCTTGCTGTTTTATACACCCCTATGGATATCTCCCTTGCGCCGTCTCCATCCACATCGGCAGTCTGTATCCTCCATGGGCTGTAATCGGCCATATCCTTGCTGTATACGGGATTTAGCCGGTCTGTCATGCTGTATCCCGCAATGTGGTCGCCGTACCATTCACCGCTGTCTCCGGTTATTATGAACAGCATCTCAGCCTGACTAGCGCTGGGATAGAAGCAGAGGTCCACAATTTTCCTATCATTGTTTAGACGGAGGGTATCAATAATTGTTCCACCAGTATCCACCAGCGAAAGAGCATTTCCCGATGACAGTGCCGCGACATACCTGTCCTTGTGATACGCGGCCCAGCACTGTGAGAAATCTCCTGCCAAAAGCAGCTTGTTCCTTCTTATACTGTCGCCATCCACATCCATCAAGGAGGCTCCCCTGTTGTCTATCGCAATGATTGAAACGGTGTTGCCATTGTGAATCACAGCAAAATCCCTATAATTCCGCCTTGCTCCCAGGTAAAAATACGCCGTGGCTGCCGCCAGGCAGATAATTAACACGATCAGGTACCTTTTTTGCATGTCTACAACCCCAAAGTTTTGATTGCTCCGGCATAATTCAACTATATATCAAGCTTATGCCTTTGTAAACATCAGCTGACAGCGTTTAGTTATCCTGCAGGTCGAGGCTGAATTTTTCCCTGGATAAAAGGTGTCCCATGCTTTCCAGCTCAAGATGAAATTCCTTGGCCTCTTCGCTATACAAATAAAAGACGACTACCTGCGGCCTTTCCATGTCAAAACGGGACTTGCCCTGCTCCATCCCCCGGATGTCTTTGAGAACGAAATGGGGTAAGACGGTATCAGGCGCATCGGAGGATTCCAGCCTGTAGCTAAGGTAAACCCGGTCCTTCTCCAGCCACGCCTTTTCTATTACCACCCTTCCTTCCCCGTATGCAATGCCTTTCTCTAAATTGATTGTATTTTCCTCCCGGAAAACAAGCTTAATCCCATTCTCATCCTCTACCTTTTCGTAAAGATATACCGGAGGCAAGAGCAATTCCATCCGCTCGGTTCCCTGCTCAACCGGGGCAAACTTCAGTATAGCTTCTACCTGGCAGGGGAACTGGGTAGTTTTGTATTCTCCCCACTGGACCTGTATTTCCTGCCGCCCGGTCAAATCATAAAGAGCAGGGCGGTTTTCAGGCGGGTCCTGCGAACGGTAATTCACCCCATAAGTCGCTGCATAGCCTGACATCAGCCCGTCGGGAGGAAGGGGCCCAAATCCCGGCGGCGGGGGCGCATCAGCGAGTTTCGTTACAGAGGTAGGGAAGTAGGCCATCCCTTTGCCCAAGGCAATACCGGACACCGAACCGTCCGTTGGCCAGTCAAACCGCACGTTAAACTGAGATTCGCTCACTCCCAGCACGGCTTTTTCCAGGGTAATCTTAAGATTAGCAAGCTCTTTCACCTGGTTAGGATAGATAATTGTGGTATACTGGGCGGTTTTAACCACATCCACAGGAAAAACAAACTCAGCGCTTTCCTCTGCCTGATCGTCCAGGGTCAGGGAGACATTTACTTGCTCGGTCTCCAGTCTGAGGGGTTCAAACTCCAGCATAAAGTACTTATTTTGCCAGCCCTTGCCGCTTTTCTGTTCATATTGATAACCACTTTCATCGGTAAGGCTGACCTGAGGCATTTCCTCTCCCGATGCGGAAAAACGGATAAAAAGAACGCTGCGCGTTCTATCGAAAAGCCCTTTATCAATAGTAACCTGGAGTCCGTCTATCGTTTTGGTCTGATTGATTTCCGTGAAAAGGCCCAGTTCCTGAGCAAAACGGTATGTGGGGTCATCCATGCCTATATGCTTTCCTGCGTAAAAAGATCCGTAAGCCAGACCTGCCCCGCCAATTACCAATAGCAGTACTGATGCTGCAACCGTTTTCCTTAGCCGGGCAAACAACCTCTTTTCAACGTTTTTTTGAGGATATAATTTCTCCGTTGGTATAGAATCCGGAAGGGGCCGGCAAAACATCTCCCACTCCTGGGCACAATGGGAACACCCGGTCAAATGCTCTTTGATATATTCCACCGTTTCTTCACTAACCAGGTTTTCCGCGAATAAGGGCAACAACTCGCGGATAAAGCTGCATTCCTTTGACATCATCTGTTATCACCCTCCAGTTCCTGATAAATCTGGCCTAACTGCCGCTTGGCCCGAAAAAATGTCACCCGGGCCCAGTTCACTGTTTGACCGAAAACCCCGGCAATTTCGTCGTAGGTGAGTTGTTCATATTCTTTCAAGATCAAAATGGTCCTCGTGTTTTCAGGAAGCCGGGCTAACGCTTCCCGTACCCTATCCCGTTGTTCTTTCAGAATCAGTGATTCGGCGGGCATATCTGAGTCTTGCAAAATCCAATCATTAAAGGGTGCGTTTTCTTCCCATGCCAGCGTTTTATGCCTGCCTTTCTCCCGGAGCTTCTTGAGATAAACATTGCGGGCAATAGAAAAGAGCCAGGTCTTTGGAGAAGACTCTTTTCTAAAGCGAAAAATAGACAGACAGGCCTGGTAAAAAACTTCCTGAGTTAATTCGCTTGACTCTTCCCAGTTACCGGTCATTCTCAAAAAGTAGCGAAAAACGGCTTCTTTATAAAGTTCATAAAGTTCTTTGATTCTCTCCATGGCTTTCCTCCACCCTATTAATTTCGGCAAAGGGAAAGCCAAATCCTTCCGGTTTAACTAGTAATATTTTGGTATTTTGTCCTTCTTATCATTCGCCGTCTTCCCTCTGAAATAAGCTTGGCTATCTCCGGCTCTGATTTGTCCAAAACAGCGGCAATCTGCGGGTAGGAGTAATCCATGATATCCCGGAGAATCACAGCGCAACGCATTTCCGGCGGTAAATCAAGCAGGGCCTGCTGGGCCGGTTCTTCCCCTTTAAATTCCACACATTCATAGTATTTTATAAACTCGTCCCATGTCCGTTTCAATAAAAACACATCATCCTTATGATTGCCGGGGTGCGTTAAAAACACATTTCCCGTCAGCACCTCAGCAACTTTTATATTTCCGGACAATCGATATGTAAAATTATAAATTGTTCTAATATATAGAAAATCCACAGGCATCTCCTCCGAGCTTTCTGTACTATTTTATTAGTACCGAATACTTCGGATTCATTACACCGATTCATATATTTTTCTTTTGGGACAAGGGACGGTTCTTTATGGGACAAGGGACGGTTCTTTGTCCCAGAAATTATTTCCTACCTATCGCATAGGACGGGGGGACAGCAAACCTGTCCCCTCGTCCCATTTTCACTGAATATTCACTTTCTGTACAGTATTTTGTTCGTCCTTACCGGCCTTTTCCTCTGTCAGATATTCCCCTGTAACCTGGTGTACCACCTCTATAAGTTCCCTATGACTTCTAATAGCTTGGGCTTTTATAGGCTCAGGCAACGCATCCACAACGACATCCAGTGCCTCCAGCTTCAATCTTATTAAATTACTCAGCAGGTTCCTCTCCATGCTTTTCACTCCTTAATAATATATTTAACCGGTCATTTTCAAATTTTGCCCCCTGCGCGGTATAACTCCTCAGTGTGCGCGGCAGAGTGAGGGTGCGTTTTATCAGGCCCACCCGGATAATCAGTTCATCGCCCTTCTGACTGAGGGACAATTCTCGCTTATCTGTAAAGGGCATATATATTGACAGCAAATAGTGGTCGCCTTCTTTTTGATACTGTTGAGTCTGCTGATGGTAAAACACCGACACCGGATCCTTTTTATCAAAGATAGTATCTCCCATCCGTATCAACATCTCCAAGCCAACCACCTCTTTCTCAAACAAAGGGGCGTAGAAAATGGGCACAGGGCTGAAACTCTCCCTGATCATGTCTTTGTATTTTAGTTGTATATCCTTCCACACTCTGAAGTATGAGTCGGTTACCCCATCGGGAATCACCCTGTTAACTATGACGGCATCCACCTTGTAGTCATACAGGTTCAGATAGGTAAAACTGCGCTGCGCCTCCTTCACTACCATTTTCTCAGGGTTCACGACAATCCGGATGCTTGTGGTCTCCCGGTCAGTGAATATCTGCCGCATCTCATCCAGCTGATGGTATATCCGCTCAAATTCCACCATTACGTCGTCTCCGGGGACCGGAACCCCCAGCAGGGGTTCAACTATGGGTTTTGCAATCTTCGCAGCCTTACGCTTGAGCGGGAATAGTTTTTCCATCCACCAGCGAAACATGTCGGGGAAGCTCAGCAACGCCAGCGTTTCACCTGTAGGAGCGCAGTCGATAATGACGGCATCGAAAGTCTTGTTCCTATAATAGTTGAGAATTCGGAGCAGGCTTAGCAGGTCTTCCATACCCGGAAACACCGTCAACTCCTCGGTGGTGATATCTTTCACCGCCTTTGAGGTGAATAGCTTGGTAAAATACTCCTGCACCAGCCCCCAACCCTTTTCCACCTCATGGATAGCGTCAATCTCCTGAGCCCAGAGGTTTGTTTCAATCTCCATCGGTTCGGGTGACAGCTTCCTGTCCAGGCAGTCCCCGAGGCTGTGGGCGGCATCTGTGCTAACCACCAGAGTCTTTAGTCCCTGCCGGGCGCTTTTTACTGCCGTAGCGGCGGCAATGCTGGTCTTGCCAACCCCGCCTTTACCGGTATATAATATAATTCTCATTTTGATTCCTCCCTGCTTGAATTTTGTCTATATATTTCGTATTGAGTATATTACGTAGTTCGTAATATTCTGTCAAAGAAACGCCCACTTAATGGGCTGCGTCATAGAAAAGGTCTATTCAATTTCTATTTTATTGATGGTTGGTACTGATTCCTGTTCATCATCGGGCTTTTCTCTCCGGCTCAAAATGGCAGCGATTTTCAGGAAAACCTTATACAGAAGCTGCTGTTCTTCCTCCGTCAAAGCTGCTTCAATCTGCTCAATATAACTGCCGAATACTCCTTTATAATGCCTGATGATTTCCTTACCCTTTTCCGTCATATTGACCACAACCATCCGCCGGTCGGTTTCGCTGCGTTCCCTCTGCAAAAGCCCCTTCCTCACCATACGGTCCACAATGCCGGTGGCGGTACTCATGGGCATATTCATGGCGTCGCAGATCCGGCTCATACTTACTTCCCCCTGCCGTTCCACCACCAATAGGGTCATCAGCTCGGTTTTGGAAAAATTCAAATCAAGCTCCAGCCAGTCTTCCGGATAAAAGAAGGTTTTAAGGTGGTCAATAATGAAATCATAAATGTTATTGCTGTTCTTCATATATTCTTCCTCCGACGAATATTTCGCGTATCGTATTATTCTATAATAAATATACAACAGCCCCGTGCTGCTGTCAACGGTGGTTTATTAAAGTTGTTTATTAAAGTTGTTTATTAAAGCTGCCCAAAGCAGTCATAATTACTTCTTGAATTTACTATTCAATAATTTTCGTTTCTATTCCCTTGCCCTCTGCGTATTTCTCCAATAGCTCCCTCGCAAGGTCCATATATTGAACAATATTCTTTTTACCACTGGAATCAGTAAAAACGGGTAAATTTTCAATGTTGATCAATTCTTTCCCAATCCCCTTATAGGTCTGCCCTTCTCCTCCAATATTAAAAAAGACAGGCGGCTGCAATTTGTCAATATTATATGTCCCTGCCGAATAACGCGATTTGATTGAAATCAAATTGTTTATGTCTACTATATTGTTTATCTGATAGAGTCCCTTTCCCTGAACGATTCTCCGCAGCAATGCTTCCGATGAAACTCTGTACCGGCTGGGGCTTTTACCCAATTTTTTATAAGCTTCTCGTGCATCAATAATTTCCGGCATGTTTGCTATTTGTTCCATAGACACATTTTCATTGATTTGATTACATAGCCTGTCAATCTCTTCAAGCAGCCCTTCGTCTCTTTCTTTCAATTTTACAGTAGCTTCAATGCATCCGATGACTAAATCGGGCATTGCATTTTTTAATTCTTTGGAAATATGTACTTCTGTCAAGACCGTTACCTCCTTATTATCCTATCTGGCAATTGTTGTCCTCTCCTCTTCGAGTAAACCGTCTATCTTTTGCTTTATAAAGGCATCGAATTCCTTCAACTCTTTTATATTTATTGGTTTTTCTTCAATATCTCCCTGATAAACCGCCAAAACTTCTTTTATCATCTTTCTAAAATTACTTGGCAGATTTTTTATCCCCCATAGGGCTCCTTCTTGTTTCGATGCAATTCCTTTTTCTAACAAGAAAAAATATACTCTACAGAAAGTCAAAACTGCATAAACCGGCTTTTCACCGATTTTTTCTCGTGCATCTTTGTAATCTAATAAAATGGAAGTCTGATAGTCATCGAGAGGAACTGGTGGAAATACTTCTTTTACCGGCTTACCATATAAGCATATACCTCTATTTAAAGTAACCAGTATATGTGCTGCCAGATCAGCATCTTTATGAGTTTTTTCATTCCACTTTTTCCATTCTTGATTCTTTAATTGATTTATATAAGCTTCACGCCACATTTCACTATAATGTAAATCGAAAGGTGTAGGAAATTCCCAAGGGAAAAGATGCCTTTTACTCAAAAAACTAATCTCAATTGGACATGGTTGTTTTGATAATGACAATAATTTTTCAATGATAACACGTTTTATATTTACATTCATGTTATCCTTCGTAATTACCAGAATATCTAAATCGCTTCTATCCGGATTAAAACAGCCCATGGCTAATGAGCCGTGTAAATAAACCCCCTCGACATTTACCTCTGGTGCTTCTTTGACGAATTCAACCAATTTATTTATTTGAGATTTTACATTTCGCGGGCAATTATGCCATCCAAAAAAACTTATTTTAATCACCTTCATAAAGATATATTCATTCTTTTTAACCCAGAAGGCAGCTATCAGCTAACGGGGCGCGGGGGTTTGCGAAAGGTGCGCTTGCGCACCTTTGGGTGTAGCGAAGCGAAACCGCAAAGCCTGCATTATACGACGTTTTGCTGTTTTTCATATTTTAATGATAATTAAAAATGTTTTTTATATATTCATTACGTATATTTCTATAAATATAAAAATCCGAATCTATTGCAATTATTTCGTTAATATTCTCTAATTCTGATATAATAATCAAACTTGCATCCGCAAAGTCCATTGGTACATCTGAATATTTCTCTGAAAGATCAATAATTCTTGAAATATTCTCTATGGAAATCTGTTTTACATCTAATGCACCTCTACTAATCCATTTTAAGAAATCTATTTGTACACTTACATTAAAATCTAACATATGCAAAACTTCAGTTATTACAGGCCATGATGAATATAAACGTCCCTCATATCTTTTAATAAATTCTTTTACAGATATATGAAATTTATCATCTTTATCAAATAATGCTATTAAAGGACCGGCATCAATGAGACATTTTTTCATTTATCTTCTCTCTCACTTTCTTTTTATATGTTTCAGACAAATTACCTTTCCCACTTCCATGCCTGCCAAAAAATTCTTCTCCTAAATCATATGGGTTTAGTTTTTTTTCATGGTCAATAAAATATTTCTCTAAAGCCTCTTTTATAATATCTGACTTAGTAACATTTTCTTGTCTAGATAATAAATCTATTTTGTCTTCTAACTCCTTAGATAATCTTACACTAATCATATCAACACCTCCGTAATACATATTGTATTACACAATATGCAAATTGTCAATAGCCGGAGCCGTGAATTGACATGTTGTACTAAACCGCTGCGCGGTGGCACGTAGTACACTGTTTTGTGGTATCATCTTTCCTGTAAATTCATTATAGGAATACCGGTCTATATCAGAAAAATTGAATATGGGACAAAGAACTTTCCTTGTCCCATATCATTTGCTAGAAATCTGCCTTGTGTCTATTTCCTATCAGTATTTAAGCCTTTCATCCAGGTATTCTTCGATTTTGTCGATGCTCACCCTTACCTGTTCCATGGAATCCCGCTCCCTTATGGTGACGGAGTTGTCGTTCTGACTGTCAAAGTCATAAGTTATGCAGAAGGGTGTGCCGACTTCATCGTGTCTCCTGTATCTCTTGCCGATGCTGCCCGCTTCATCATAGTCAACCATATATTTTTTCTGCAACCTGGTATAGAGATTGAATGCTTCCTCCCCAAGCTTCTTGGATAGAGGGAATACGGCCGCCTTAAAGGGTGCAAGGACCGGATGGAATTTCAACACCGTTCTCGAATCTCCGCCTTCCAGTTCTTCTTCATGGTATGCATCCACAAGGAACGCCAGGGCTACCCTGTCTACCCCCAGTGAAGGTTCTATACAATAGGGTATATATTTTTCGCCTGTAAAGGGATCCGTATAGGTAAAGTCTTCCCCCGAATACTGCATATGCTGTTTGAGGTCGTAGTCGGTCCTGTCCGCTATACCCCAGAGTTCTCCCCAGCCAAAGGGGAACCTGTATTCTATATCCGTCGTGGCATTGCTGTAGTGGGACAGCTCTTCGGGGCTGTGGTCCCTGAACCTGAAGTTCTCCCTGTTCATACCCAGGTCGGCAAGCCAATTACCACAGAAGTCCTTCCAGTAAGCAAACCACTCGAGGTCTTTTCCGGGCGCACAGAAGAACTCGAGCTCCATCTGCTCAAACTCCCTCGTCCTGAAAGTAAAGTTGCCAGGGGTTATCTCGTTTCTAAAGGATTTGCCTATCTGCCCTATTCCAAAGGGTATCTTCTTTCTTGAACTCCTCTGCACATTCTTAAAATTGACGAATATCCCCTGGGCGGTTTCCGGTCTGAGATAGATTTCAGCCTTGGAATCCTCGGTAACCCCCTGGTAGGTTTTGAACATGAGGTTGAACTGCCTGATGCCTGTGAAATCAGCAGCCCCGCAGTCCGGGCACCCGATACCCGTATTCTTGATGAACTCCTCCATCTTCTGATTGCTCCATCCGTCCACTGTAGCTTCTTCGCCCTTTTCTTTGAGGTATTCCTCTATCAGCTTATCGGCTCGGAACCTTGCTTTACAGTTCTTGCAGTCCATCAGCGGGTCATTGAAGCTTCCGACGTGGCCGGATGCCACCCACGTCTGTGGGTTCATGAGTATGGAAGCATCCAATCCAACGTTATAGGGGCTCTCCTGGATGAATTTTTTCCACCAGGCCTTTTTTACATTGTTTTTCAGTTCAACTCCTAGAGGACCATAGTCCCAGGTATTTGCCAGGCCCCCGTATATCTCTGAGCCCGGAAAGATTATACCCCTTGTCTTGCACAGGGATACTAATTTGTCCATTGCATTTTCGTTTGCCATAAACCTTCCTCCTTTTTGGTCAGGGGACACACCTCCCCAATAAATGCAATTAACCCCTTCCATCCCCAGATAGGGACGAAAGGGGTTATCTTCCGCGGTTCCACCCTAGTTGGCACATCCGATGTGCCCGCCTCGTATTACAATGACTCCACAGCGCCCTTCACCGGCACCCTGCCCCGGGCTTACACCCTCCCCGGGTCGCTATTTCAAAGCAACCGGATACTCCTCTGCTTCTTCGCCACAACCATAAAATTTACTTTATAGGTTACCAGATAATTTTATCTTTGTCAATCCTCAATCTTCCTTCGGTGCCTCTTGCTCTCCGGTTCCCTTGGCCCCGTCCTTCTTTTTCCTGTCGCCGAGGAATTCCTTTGCATCCTCTGCCAGTTCGTCTATAAGCTCCTTTGCTGCCCCGGCCTTCTTCTCCATGATTTCATTTAAGTTGATCACATCCTTGTTGGGCCTTTCTATCTCAAGGGTAGCCTTTGAGATTACGGCCACGACAGCACCGATTGCCGCAAGCTGGGGCGCGAGTATTGTTCCTATCGCGCCGGCCGTCACCGGAATATCCAGTATAGTATTATTATCCTTCTTAATCCGTATTTTTGTTACATTTCCCTGCTTAATCAATTCCTTGATCCTGTCCAGGACCTCACCACCCGCAACGGTCACCGTCTCGGTCCACTTCCCCTGTTTTTGAGCCGTGCCGCCTTCAAGGTATATTATTGCGTCGACCACTTCTCCACCGCTTTTTTCCAGGGCTTCTTTCGCTTCTTTGTAGGATGCTCCCGTCCTCTCCCTGACAATGTCGATTTTTTCAAGGGTAATTTCCACAAGAATCCCGCCTTTCTACTTAATTTTTTTAATGCTGTCGATGAACCGGTTGGAAACAAAGTCTTTCTCTATGTGGGCAGCCACGTATGCCCGCATAACTTTTTCAAGTTCTTTATAAAGCTCAAGGTCTAATTTAAGACATTTCAGTTTGTCTAGATCCCACCGGAGCATAAGGTCCATAATTTTTAACGCCTGGGAAGATATGCTGTACCCATACAAACCGCTGTCCCTGCATTCCCGGCATATGACTCCTCCCGCCGAGGGGCTAAAGGCCACCATTTCTCCCGGCCTCCCGCAGTTTGCACATCGCCTGAGCTGCGGCCGGAACCCCGAATAGGCCAGCGCTTTTATTTCCGCAGCCCTGAGGATTAGTTCCGGGTCTGTTGTTTCGTCCGAAAGCGTTTCCAGTGTCTGCACCGCCAGATCGAACAAATTCCCGGGAGCCAATTCAGGCTGGGTTATTTCATTTATCAGTTCAATAAAATATGTACCAAAGCTTAGCCTGATCAAATCGTTGCGCAGCTTGTAAAATGTATTGTCGATTTCCACCTGGTCGATGTAATACCAGCTTTTCCCTTTATAAAGCAGGAATTCACCATAGCAAAAAAGCTGGGTACCCGCAATCAGTTTGCTCTTCGTCCTGCGGGCGCCCCTTGCCATCGCCTGTATCTTTCCATGAGTATCCGTAAGAAGAGTAATTATCTTGTCCCCTTCTCCATAATTAACTGTTTTTGTTACCACTCCCCTGGTTTTAAATAGCATTCTTACCCATCCCTTTAGCCTGTCTTATCCATATCTTCCTCTCGGTCGTTTTTCTCAATCCTATCGTATACGTCTTTACACTTGGTATATTCAAGATAATACATAGCATCTCCGGTTCGTTCAAAGGCCTTCCAGATAATATCGATCAGCATTTTAAAGTCCCTCCATTACCGTCATATGTTTTATTCTTCCCCCCGAAGCATTAGGGTATACTGGTAATTAAATGACATATAGAGGGCTTTCAATTATTGATAACCGAACATATGCAGCGACCCCGGCACATCTCTCCAGTCTTTCTTTACTTTTACCCATAGGTTCAAGTAAATTCTGCAGCCAAAGAGATTTTCCAGATCAACCCGGGCAAGGGTGCCGATCCGTTTCAGCATATGTCCGCCTTTGCCGATTATTATCCTTTTGTGGGATTCCCTTTCACAATACAAATTTACATTTATCCTTATGAGGTTAGCTCCTTCATCCTCTTCCATTTGTTCCACTTCAACCGCTATACCATGGGGGACCTCCTGGTCCAGCAGATTAAGGGCCTTCTCCCGGACTATCTCCGAAACGATGAATTTTTCAGGATGGTCCGTAACCATATCATCGGGAAAATACTGTGGGCCTTCGGGCAATTTCTCAACAATAGCTCCTCTCAGTATATTGAGATTATCGCCCCTTACAGCGGAAATCGGGATAATATCGGAGAAATCCAAGCGGTTTCTGAATTTTTCCACGAGCTCATCAGCCCTATCCCTGTCCACCAGATCAACCTTGTTGATTGCCAGGATTATGGGGGTCTTTACCCCTTTCAGCATTTCTAAAATATTCTCGTCTCCCCTGCCTACACTTCCACCGGCTTCAACAACATACACAATCACATCCACCTCGTTGAGGGAAGCCTGGGCTATTTTCACCATGTAATCCCCCAGCTTGTTCTTGGGCTTGTGAATTCCCGGCGTGTCGATAAACACAAGCTGGAAATCACCGGTTGTGTAGATTGCTCTGATACTGTTTCTTGTGGTCTGCGGTTTGTCTGAGATTATCGAGATTTTTTCTCCAACCATTGTGTTGATCAGGGTGGACTTCCCTACATTCGGCCTGCCGATAACCGCAGCAAAGCCCGACCTGTAACCTTCCTTCATCATTTTCACCCTCCAATATTCCCGGGTCGCCGGACATGTGGCGGCATGTGTCTATACCCATCATCCGCCCATGTTGCATAACAAGCTATACTATATTTTATATCATAAAACCCGCTTGTATACTAAACTATTTGTTCAATTCGTCCTTTGAAAACGCATGGGGTAGAAGCCCGGAAATACTGTGAACCCTTATTTCCCCATCCGACCTGCCTGTGATTACCTTAATGCCGTCCCCGAATTCTCCGATAAACTGGCGGCATATGCCGCAGGGGAAGGAGCCTCCGTCGGTGTCGCTGCTCACCGCAATGGCGTCAAAATCCCTCTGTCCTTCCGAGACTGCCTTCACCACAGCGGTTCTTTCGGCGCAGATCGTAGCTCCATAGCTTGCGTTTTCCACGTTTACGCCGGTAAAAACCCTGCCATCTTTGGCCAGCAGCGCCGCACCGACCCTGAAATTGGAATACGGTGAATATGAATTCCTTTTTATTTCCTCCGCCATCTTAAGCAGTTCCCTATAATCCATGGCATACCCTCCTCTAAATATCCCCTTTTGTTATTCAATGGAAATCTGTGCGTCAAAGGGCACAACCTGAATCCACGTCTTGCCCGGATTCAGCTTGATCTGTTCCCCGTTCTGGCTATAGAACCGAGTTGGCGCCCTCCTGTCTTTCTTTTCCCATGTAATTTCAACATATGAGCCATTTGTTATGTATATACCCTCGCCTTTGCCCACCAAATCTATTTTTCTTCTTCCTTCATTGTCAACAACCTTGTGGGCAGCCTTTTGAATTATAATGTTCTTGGCGTTAATCTGGTAATCCTCAGCCACCTCATCAAAATGGGGTTTACCCATAACGCTCCTATAATACAGCTTGTCACCGGTCCTGTACTCATAGGAAACGGTATACTTAGGCGGGTATAGTATGCTTACCTTCTCCGCCCTATCGCCCTCAAGGTCCGTATCAGCGCTGTTGAAGGCATGAACCGGGACTTCGGTCTGTTTGTTATAACCCTTTTTATCCGCGGCCTTCTGTATCTCATCAAGGGCAGAGTACATATTGTGGGGTTCTTTTTTGTGTTTTTCTCTCCAGAACAACGGAGCTCCCATGCTCATTGCGTCGAAGGATGGAATCTTAAGGCGGGCAACGTCGTCCCATGCTTCGGGACTGCCTCCCGCATGGACGTATATCGCATCGTATTCCATTGATTTATCTATAAAGTAACGCCTTGCGCTCCTTACCGGACCGACCACCTGGTTTTCGCCGTGCATGAATATTGCCATATATCTTGTTATGTTTCCTTCCGCCAGTATTTCGTATACGACTTCAGCCTGGTCCAACCCCGCTTGCGGTCTTGCGTTCGAATGATTATCCATCATGACCGCCACAGGCCTTTGGTAAAGCGCCGACCTTTCAATGATTTCCCCTCCGAGGGGGCAAACCACCCCGTCTACGATAGCCGGTTTTTCTGCTCCTTTATCTTCTTCCCCGCCGTTATCGTCTGCCGGTACCGGCGTATCCGTCCCGGCATCGCCTCCGTTTGTTTGCTGCAGAGGAGCCTCCGCAGGCTTGCTGCAGGATACCGCGGTCAAAACTGCTGCTACCAATAGAAAAACAATGAATACTCTCTTGTTCATGGTTCAGACCTCCTCATTCTGTTGGGAATACATCTTCATTTCAACAATCCTTCTCTTATGCACCTTTGTTACTTCTACTGCAAGATTCCCTAACCTGGCCCTGTCGCCCTGGCGAGGCAGCCTTCCCAGGATGTCGAATATTAATCCGCCTATCGTCCGGTAATCCTCATAGGGCAAGTCAATCCCGCATTCATCCCGCAGTTCTTCCACAGACACCCTTCCGCTCATCGTCAACGTCCCATCTTCATTTTTTGTAATGGGTGGGTATATCTCATCAAATTCGTCTTTAATCTCACCGATAATTTCTTCTACAATATCTTCAATGGTAACCAGCCCCGATGTTCCCCCGTATTGGTCAAGCACAATCGCTATATGTACTTTCTCTCTCCTCATTTCCCGCAAAAGGTCATTCAGTTTCTTGCTTTCAGGAACAAAATAGGGGTCCTTCATCAATTTTTCAATACTCGAATCGGCCCCATTACCGGTTATCATCTTTAGAAGGTCCTTGGCATAGATTATCCCCACAATATTATCAATGTTCCCCTCGTATACGGGTATTCTGGAAAAGCCGGTTTCTGTAACCACCTTCACAGCGCTTTCAATTTCCCCGGCAATGTCGATGGCAGCCATATCTATCCTCGGTATCATGACCTCGTATACATACATGTCATCGAACTCAAAGATGCTGTCGATCATTTCGCTTTCCTGGCGGTGTATCAGCCCCTCTTCATGACCCACCTTCAACAGGGTTCGCAGCTCTTCTTCGGTAACAAAGGGCACCGCAGTCCTTATTTCACCCCCGAAAACCCTGATGATTGCAGTGGTTACTATATTCAGGGCTTTAAGTACCGGGTACAGAACGGCGCTCAGAACCAAAAGGGCGCCACCCAGCTTTATTGCCACTGCTTCACTGTTATGGCTCGCAAAGGTCTTTGGCGTAATCTCCCCGAATATGAGTATTAATGTGGTCATTACCACTGTGATTGCTGCTGTTACCCCTGCACCACCAAAAGTCTGCACCACCAGTTCTGTCGCGATTGCGGTGGCCGCCGTGTTGGCAAGATTATTGCCGAGCAGTGTAGTGGAAAGCATCCTGTTTGACCTGTCCACCAGCCTGACTATTACATCCACTCCCTTTACGCCCTTCTGCTGCATCTGTTTAACCTTCAATCGGTTCAGAGACGTAACAGCAGTTTCTGAAGCAGAGAAAAACCCGGAAAGCATGAGCAAAAAAACAAGGAGGGCCAACCTGAGGATCAATCCGTATATATCCATTATATCTCCTCCCAAAGCCGTCGGTACAGACTTACATCAGTTGAAATATCAGTACAGTAATAATTATTCCCAAAATTGCCCCGATAATTGTCTCGAACGTGTTGTGTATTTTTGTTTCGATCCTGCTCTGCACGACCAGGACACCCAAAAGCAGAGTCAGGGTAGTAACCAGCATGTCTTGGGAGATGAATGCAACGGCAGTGACAACGCTGAAGGCAACCGCACTGTGTCCGCTTGGCAGGCCGCCCCTTAAGGGTGTCCCTTCCCCGGTTAAAGACTTGGATACGACTACTACCAGGATGACCAGAAGCAGGCTTATGAAGGTAACATGGGCGGGCGATTGGCGCACCCTCCACAACACCCGGAATGTCAAAGGGTATAGCCTGTCAAAGAATATAAGGTAAGCAACGATAATTGCATTGAGGGCGGAAATCAGCACCGCTCCAGCCGCCACATTTTTTGCCGCTTTAGCCAGGGGGTGATAGCTGTCGGTTATCATATCTATGGCCGCTTCTATGGATGTGTTGATCATCTCGGTTACTAAAACAAGCGATATAGTGAAAAAGAGCAGCAATAGCTCCAAACGGCTGAAGTCCATAAACAGGCTAACAGCCAGCACAAGTATCGCCACCCCGAAATGTATCTTCATATTCCGCTGGGTTTTTAAGGTGTAAATAACCCCTGATATTGCATAGTTAAAGCTTTCTATCAGCTTGCGGACTTCCAACTATTATTCCTCCAGTTTTTATCGGGTCAGGCCTATTGCCTTGAGAATCTCCTCTTCCCTGCTTCTCATCCTTTTCCGGTCGTTTTCTTCCATATGGTCATAGCCGAGGAGGTGTAAGACGCCGTGAAGCGTCAGGAATGCTACCTCTCTGTCCATGGTATGCCCGTATTCCCGGGACTGTTCAAAGGCCTTTTCAAGTGAAATCACAATGTCGCCCAGAATAGCTTCCCCATCCTCGTTAACATCTACAACCTCTTCATCCTCCAGCATGGCAAAGGACAGCACATCCGTAGGGGAATCCACCCCCCTGTATTCCCTGTTGATGGCAGCAATACACTCATTATCCACAAGGCTTACGCTTACCTCATATTTATAGGGGAAGTGTTCCATGCTAATAGCTATGTCTATCACCCGTTCGATCAGATGCATCATATCTTCATTCAGCAGTATCTTGGCCTGGTTGTTTTCTATTAAAACCGTCATCTTTCTTACCGCCCCTCATCCGTTCATCAATTTCAGGATACTCTATTCGCTGGTGAAATATACCGCTCAAAATACTAAGGAAGGCGTTGGCTATCGTATCAAGGTCCTTTAGAGTCAAATCGCTTTCGTCCAGCTGACCGCTTTCCAGTTTTTCCTTGATAATCTTTCTTATCATTCCCTCCATTTTTCCTATGCTGTGGTCGGGCATCGACCTTACCGCCGCCTCCACGGAATCCGCCAGCATCACTATCGCCGATTCCCTTGTCTGGGGTTTAGGTCCCTCATATCTGAAACTGTCGATACTAACCTTGTCTGCGTTCTCACCCTGTTTAGCCTTATGGTAAAAATACGCCACCACGGAATCCCCGTGATGCTGGGATATGATATCCCTTATGACACCTGGAATTTTATGTTCCACAGCCATTTCCACACCGTCCTTGACATGGGAGGTTATTATCAGGGTGCTCAGGCTGGGTGTAATCTTGTCATGGGGGTTATCACTGGAAATTTGGTTTTCATTGAAAAAATACGGTCTTTTTATTTTCCCGACGTCGTGATAATAGGCTCCAACCCTTGCCAGCAGCGAATTGGCTCCGATTTCCTGGGCAGCATATTCTGCCAGGTTTCCAACTATTATACTGTGGTGGTACGTTCCCGGCGCCTCCATCAACAGCTTTTTAAGAAGCGGCTGGTTAGGGTTGGACAGCTCCAGCAGTTTTAACGGCGTTATTATATCAAAGAGGTTCTCCCAGATTGGCAAGGTACCAATGGTCAAAATAGCTGCAAATACTCCATTCAGAAACCCCCAGGAGCTTTCCTTGACGGCTCCGAGCATACTGCTTCCCGACAACAGTTCCAGTCCTATGATGACCAGGGCATTGCATATGCCCACCAGGAGGCCGGTTATGAACAAATCCCTTCTCTGGTATGACACCATCATTCTCAGGCTGCCGACCACGCCGCCCACCAGTGCCATAACCAGTACCGCCGTTTCGTTCCCCACAATCAGGCCTACCAGTATGGAAACCGGTATGTTGATCATTATTGCAGCCCTTGCGTCCAGCAGGATGGTAATCAGCATTGATATTGCGGAGACCGGCACCATATACATGGATATAATGCTTGCCCCCATACAGATGAACAGTATCAGAATTATGATTAAACCCAGGAGCATCAGGTTTCCCTTGTTTTTGTATATTGGCCTATGGAAATACTTTAGGTAGAACGCCGTGAGAAGCCCAAGTATGAACAGAAGTAAACCGTATCCTGCAAGCATCCGTATATCGATGAAACTTTCCTTAAGCAGCCCCGAGGCTTTCAATAGTTCCATGTGCGCTTCGGTCAAACGCTCACCTTTAGCAACTATATTCTGCCCTTTTTTAATTATTACCGGTTCTACCTGTCCTATCGCACGATCAATATCTTTATTGGTCTCTTCAGTGTTCGGCAGCAGGTTTGGCCGAATAACCGATACCGATATATTATATCCCAGCTCTTTTAATGCCTGTTTTGTTTCGGTTTTTTCAAAGAAGTCCTGAGCTTCCTTCCTTGAGCGCTCCAGGGCATCAGGAGTCACACCGACACTCATGATCTGATTGGTCACTTCGGCTATATTTTGTTTCAGCGTATTCAATTCCTCGTCGCTGGCATTCAGGGTTGTCATTACATCCTTATCTTCCAGCTTTATGAAGCTGTCTTCCTTAATCTTGTCCACTCTCTGCTCATCGGTTAATTCCTGGTCCTGCCTTACTTCAAACACCATTTCAAAGAATGTTTCAATCCGCTTCTTAACTTCGACCGGTATTGTATGGTCCCTCGTATAGGTGGTTTTCACCGACTCCCTTGCTTTATCGATCCGCTTTTGCGTTTCCACCTTGTCCACAATATCCTTCGGCGCGGTTATATCAAAGGGTGCAACATCTCCTGCCTTCAGACTGTACCTTTCGGGCATCGAACTCGAAAGCAGCAGCACCAGTATAGCAAAGTAAACGACCAGCGCGATTGATATCCTCTGGGACCTATTCCCTGTAAGGGTTTTATAGAACGGAAGCTTAACAAGCATACGCTTGTATTTTATTGCTTTCTTCATTGAGTATCCCCCTAATTCTACCTTTGCTGCCTGTTCCCCTTCTTGCCATAATACTTTTCATAAGCTACAATGATCTTCTGTACCAGACTGTGTCTGACAACGTCTTTTTCGGTCAGGTTGATTATATCTATACCCTTAATGCCGCCTAAAATCCTGGCAGCCGTAATAAGGCCCGAACTCTTCCCCGGGGGCAGGTCAATCTGGGTTATATCACCGGTAACGACAATCCTGGAGCCAAACCCCATCCTTGTAAGAAACATCTTCATCTGTTCCGGTGTCGTGTTCTGCGCTTCGTCAAGGATTATAAAGGAATCGTCCAGGGTCCTTCCTCTCATATAAGCAAGCGGGGCAACCTCTATAACCCCCCGTTCTCTGTACTTTTGGTATGTTTCCGCTCCGAGTATGTCATAAAGTGCATCATATAGGGGACGCAGGTATGGGTCAACCTTGTCCTGCAAATCTCCTGGCAGAAAACCAAGTTTCTCTCCCGCCTCCACCGCCGGCCGGGTTAGAATGATCCTGCTTATCTCCCTGTTTCGCATTGCCCTGACCGCCATTGCAATAGCCAGATAGGTTTTACCGGTTCCCGCCGGTCCTATGGCGAATACAATCTCGTTTCTGTTCATTGATTCAACGTAGATTTTCTGCCCAAGGGTCTTGCTCTTTATCTGTTTCCCCTTATGGGTCACACATATTACTTCCTTGACCAGGTCGATTATCTTATCCTCATCACCGGCCATCAAAAGGCCTATGGAATAGCTGATGTTCTGGGCATTCAGACTTTCTCCCTTGCTTATCATCTCCAGGAGGTTTTTTACCAGCTTTTCTGCCAGTTCTACCCGCTCCTCATCCCCCTGGATTTTAATTTCGTTGCCACGGGCTATTATGCTGACGCCAAGGCTTTCCTCTATCATTTTTGCGTTTTCATCGTAATTGCCGAACAATTCCATAATATGCTGGAAATTGTTTATAGGTATGCTGGCTTCGCTCTGCAGATTACTCAATACTCAGTCCTCCCCAGGATTATTTTCTCCTCCATCCCAATATCTTCAAGGGTTTCCAGTACCATTTCAACCCTTATTCTTCCACCATCCGGTCCATAATATTTAATGCTCCTATCAACAATCTTTGCATCTTCAGGGACTATACCGGCCAGTCTCTCTTCTATCCTTTGCACTGCCATGCTTTTTGCCTGTTCCAAGGATAGTTCCTCATTCTCAACTCTAACCTCGGAATAGTTATCTATAATTAATTCTACAGGTAGGACAATATTCCTCCATTCCGCCAATCTTTTAATATCCTGCGTTTTATCGTATTCAGAATAGCCGATATCGCCGGGAGTCAGCTTAATGCTGTATCTGCCCAGCCTCAGTCTTATTTTTCTGGCGGTATTCCCGGTCCTTTCCCTTTTTTGCAGCAGCAGTTCCTGCTCTTCCGAACCGTGATACCACGTCCTTGCTTCTACTTTCCCCATGGCGTGAACCAGGCGTACCGGAAACCCGGGTTTTTCTACAACCCCGCTTATTAACAGCTGTCCGGACTTGACCGTATCCCCCTCCTTGACCAGAGGTGTTCCATCGAATACAAACACGTTGGTTATTAGTCCGTCCTTTTTTGCCAATATGTTGCATGGCGTTTCCTTGTCAACCAGTGCCGGCGGTTCTACCCTTTCGACTACATCCACCAGTGCTTTTGTTCCAACTATGTTTATTCCAACCCAGGAAAGCTGGTCCATTTTTATCAGGAGCGCCGTTTCCAGCTCCCTTGCATTCACCGTATACTTAAAAACCCCCGGTTTAAGTCCGAGGCTTTCCAATTCACGAATTATTCTGTCCTCAGATACCCTGTCGTTCCCATTCACATCGACAACCCATACAAAGGACGTCAACAGGTACATAATGGCTACCGCTGCGACCGCGCCTGCGGCCAGCGTTTTCCTTTTCATAATCCTATGAAACAAAAAAGGGCAGCCTCTTTTTTCCACTATGGACACCCTGCATCTTACTCTCCGCCTGATCCGGCGCAGCATCCTGTAACCTTTAAGGCTGACTTTGACCAGAATTGTGGAGTAATTTATCCTTTCGATATCCCAGAAGAAGATATTATTGGCTATCGAAAGATTAATGAACCTTTCCAGATTCAACCCCTCAACCTTGATTATCAGATAACCTCTCAGAAAGTTCCATACCCGGACAACCAGCACAGTTTATACCCCCTACTGCACAAACTCAACCCTGTCAATTTCTCCTGTTATAATTATCTCTTCAAGTACAATGGTTTTTATAACCAGTTTTCTGCCTGTAACCACAAGTATTCCGGTCTTTGTGTTCACCCTTACTATAGAAGATGAATACTCAATAATACCCTTATGATTCTCTATATAAAGCTGGAGGTTGCCGACAAGAGTGGTTTTCGGCAAGTCCAGAACTACATCCCTTGGCAGTTCCAGCAGGTCCGCAATGCCTTTTTTAATATGCTCTGCCCTTTTCTCCATCGGTTTTCCCCCTCCTTCATAATAAATCTATGCGGAATCCAACTGGTTAATAACAGATAAATATGCTATACTAACTCTTGAAATACATTTGGAGGTATCGGCATGAATAGAATGGTGTTCTGGATATTGACAGTCTTGCTATCCTTTGCTCTCTTGGGATGCTTGCTTCTTACAGCGGTCCAAATAGCAACCTTTGATATCAGCATATACGAAAATGCGTATGCCAAGTACAATCTTTACGACACAACGGAGCTCACAAGGCGGGACTATGTCGACCTGAGCAGAAAGATACTTGAGTACCTGAACGGCAAAACCGACTCCATTTACAACCGGGCAATAATATTCGGAAGTGAAAAATATCTCTTCAGTCAAAAGGAACTGACCCATATGATGGATGTAAAGGCTCTATTCACTATGGGATACAGGATGAGAAACCTTTCGTTTTTGGCTCTGATTCTTCTTCTCGTAGCTATCTTCCATGCAGGGAATAGGAAAAAACATTATATGGGTAAAGCCCTGTTTCGGGCTTCGCTAATCCTCTTTGCCGCTTCAACCGTCCTACTGATAATAATCAGTACGGATTTCTACAACTATTTCACTGTCTTTCATGAGATCTTTTTTACAAACGACCTGTGGCTGCTAAACCCTGAGACCGACCTTCTTATCAACATGTTCCCCCTGGAGTTCTTTAACAATATGGCCGTAAGAATCTTTATGTATTTCGCCGTGGGAATACTCGTCACTGCCTCCATCGGGTACTTCGTATATAAGACTGCCGATTCGTGAACTCAATAAACCTTCTTATACCTCATTTTTTATCTCCGCTTTATATGCTTATAAAATCTACACTGCTTGTCGTCCCATGTAATGTGAGCCGGGCAACGCTAACGGGCAGATTAAACCTCCTTGGACCTGCGCTGCCCGGATTTAAATATAATACTCCATCTTTTTTCTCTTCTTTGGGTCTGTGGGAATGACCGCTGATAACTATATTGATCCCTGCCCCTTTGGGATCTATATTAAGCCAATTTAGCTCATGCAAAACATAAATACGGGTATCATCAATTTCCACATATTCTGTTTTCGGATATGCTTTTGCCCATTGGTCCCGGTCACAATTTCCCCGAACTGCGATTACGGGCGCTATTTTTCGCAGCTCCCGGATAACCTCTTCGCTGCCAATATCACCGGCATGAATGATTAAATCAACCCCTCTGAGGGCTTGTACTGCTTCTTCCCGTAATAAACCATGCGTATCGGATATAACTCCAATCAATTTCATCTTCAATACCACCTGGAATCATTATCTCAACTGCTCTCCTTTTATACATGAATCTTCTCTTAACTATCTAGATTTAGTACAAACAAATAAAGATTAATTGGATATATAATCCATGGTAAATACCCCAACAAATACAAAGAGGGCAATACCCGAGCCTATCGAAGTAATAATTCA